>Ga0134125_10000017_pt1 | contig 273969 bp, 241 predicted proteins | sample KB31751_FD_96464 | JGI IMG/M metagenome (GOLD analysis project Ga0134125, IMG submission 96464) | Terrestrial soil microbial communities with excess Nitrogen fertilizer from Kellogg Biological Station, Michigan, USA - KB3-175-1 | ecosystem: Environmental > Terrestrial > Soil > Unclassified ...
CTCTGGAAATGAGCCGCCACCTTTAGGTGGCACAAACCCTGAGGGGCCGCGTTAGCGACCCCTCCCTGCCGCTTTGAGCGGCTCACAACCTAAAGCCCCCGGCTCTGCCGGGGGATATTTACTGGCCTGTAACGGATGAGTATGAACCGGTCAGAGAAGGCCGTTAAGCTGGTAGCAGATGGTTTCGCTTGCCGATTCCAGCGCAGAAACACTTTTTACAGATCGCCTAGATCTTGTGGCTTTGAGGGGGCGATCCCTCCTATACAAGCTACAAGAATAAGAGGAATTTTAAAGGGAAGGCGCAAACAGGACAAGCAGATTGTCCCTCACCGCAGAAAAAACGCCAGCTCCTCCAGATTGATCCGCAGGTCCACGTTCTTCAGGGGCACGCCGGGGAGGCGCTTGAGGCGGATGGGGGCGAAGTTGAGGACTCCCTTGATGCCGGCGGCGGCCAGGGCGTCGTAGTTCTCCTGGGCGGCTTCGGCGGGGACGGCCAGGACTCCGATCTCGGCGCTGGAGGCTCGGACGACTTCGGTGAGGTCCGCGGCGGGGCGGATCATCAGATTCGCTACCCGGCGGCCGATCTTTTGGGGGTCGTTGTCCACCGCCGCCACGACGTGGAAGGCGCCGTAGTTGAATCCGAGATATTGGGCGAGGGCGCTGCCCAGGTTGCCCATGCCGACGATGACCATCGCGTGCTGGCGGTTGAGCCCCAGCAGGGAGTTCAGGTGATCGGCCAAGGCGTCGACGTCGTAGCCGACGCCGCGGATGCCGAACTCGCCGAACTGCGCGAGATCCTTGCGGATCTGCGTCGCCGAGAGGTGGTAACGCTGCGCCATCTCCTGCGAGGAGATCCGCTTGATTTCGAGCTCCTGGAGATGGCGCAGGCAGCGCAGGTAGAACGAGAGCCGGTTGAGGGTGAGAGGCGAGACCTCTTCCTGTTCCATCACTTCACGGCGGTCGCTGCGATCAGCCAATGGAGAAGACCCGTGGGCCAGAGACCGAGCGCCAGGGTGCCCAGGGCCGCCAGCACGGCCGCGGCGCGGCCCCAGACGTCGATGAGCAAGCCTTCCGGCTGACGCGTTTCCGGCTTCATGTAAAGGTAATAAACGACCCGCAGGTAATAGAACACACCCACGAGGCTCACGAGCACGCCCGTCACGGCGAGGCCCACCTGTTTGTCTCCCACGGCGTTGAGAAACACCACGTACTTGCCGAAGAAGCCCAGGGTCGGAGGAATGCCGCCCAGCGACAGCATGCAGACCGCGAGGCAACCCCCAAGCAACGGATAGCGGTAGCCCCAGCCGCCGAGATCGGAGATCAGGTGCTGCTCGCCCGGCCGGCTGTAAAGCAGCGAGACGACGGTGAAGGCGCCGGCGTTCATCAGCACGTAGGCCAGCAGGTAGACGAGGACGGGCATCAGCGACGCCCTGTCTATCACCACCAGCGCCAGCAGCAGGTAGCCCATGTGGGCCACGCCCGAATAGGCCAGCATGCGCTTGATGTCCCGCTGCACTACTGCCAGGAAGTTGCCCACCACCATCGACGCCACAGAGAGGATGGCCACGACCGTGGACCATTTGTAGGCGTTCGGCGCCGCGCCCCCCTGCACGATGGCGTCGAGGAGCCGGTAGAGCACCAGGGCGCTCGCCACCTTGGGCGCCACGGAAAGGAAGGCCACGAAGGGCGACGGCGCTCCCTGATAGGCGTCCGGCGACCAGGCGTGGAAAGGTGCGATGCTCATCTTGAAGCCGAAGGCCGCGATCAGCATCAGGAAGCCCAGGCTCGCGAGCACGTTGGTGAACGGCTGCGCGGCCAGGGCGTGGCCGATTCCCTCGAAGCGAGTGCTGCCGGTGCCGCCGTAGATCAAGGCGATGCCGTAGAGCGCGAAGGCGCTCACGAAGGCGCCCATCAGAAAGTATTTGATCGCCGCCTCGCTCGATATGGAAATCCGGCGATGGAACGCCGCCAGGCAGTAGAGAGAGAGCGAAAGGGTTTCGAGAGCCAGGAAGACCGTCAGCAACTCCGTCGCGCGCAGCATGAGCAACAGACCCACGGCGCACCAGAGGAGCAGCGCGTGATATTCGCCGCCCAGGATCCTCTCCCGCCGCAGGTAGCTCTGCGAGGCCAGCAAGCTGATCACCGTCGCCAGCAGGACGACCAGGGTGAAGGCGAGGGTGACGGGGCTGGTTTCGATCAGACCGTTGAAGGTCGCATCCCGACCGGTGAGGACGTGGTGCAGCGGCGTCACATAATAGGCCGCGTAACCGGCGCCGAGAGTCACCAGCACCGCCAGCACCGTGAACGAGCGGCGTAGAGAGATCGCGATGGCCTCGAGGAGCAGGATCACGACGCCGCCCGCGGTGAGCACGAGCTCGGGAAGCAGAAGCATCCAGTTGAAATGGTTGCTCATCGGCCGGCCTCCGTGGCCTTCGCGGCAAGGACCGCGACCTCGGTCGCCGCCGGTCTCAGGGAGGCCTCGCGGACGTCAGGCTCCTCGATGCGCTGCTTGTACTGCGCCAACACATCCACCAGCGCCGGCCTGCTCGGTTGCAGGAAGGCGTTGGGCGCGACGCCGATCCATAGCATCAGCACGCAGAGGGGAACGAGCGCCGCGACCTCGCGGAAGGAGAGATCGGAAAGCTTTTTGTTCTCCTCCTTGGTGATCGGTCCCCAGATCGTGAGCTGGATCATCTTCAGCAGATAGAGCGCCGCCAGCACGACGCCGAACGTCGCCACGGCCACGGGCCAGCCCAGGATGCGGAAGCTGCCGGTCAAGATCATGAACTCGCCCACGAAGCCGTTCAGCGCCGGCAGGCCCACGGAGGCGAGGCTCGCGAACACCAGGAAGAAGGCGAAGACGGGCATCACCTTGGCGAGGCCGCCGAACTCGTCGAACTTCTTGGTGTGCCGGCGGTCGTAGAGCATGCCCACCAGAAGGAAGAGCGCGCCGGTCGAGAGACCATGGTTGACCATCTGGAGGAGCGAGCCTTGCCAGGCGACGATGTCCGCCGCCAGCAGGCCCAGCATCACGAATCCCAGATGGGCGATGGAGGAGTAGGCGACGAGCTTCTTCATGTCCACCTGGACCCAGGCCACCAGCGCGCCATAGATGATTCCGATGACGGCGAGGGCCAGCAACAGGGGCTGCGCCACCACGCTGGCGTGGGGGAACAGGGGCAGGGCGAAGCGCAGGAAGCCGTAGGTGCCGAGCTTCAGCAGGATGCCGGCGAGGATCACCGAGCCGCCCGTGGGGGCTTCGACGTGGGCGTCCGGCAGCCAGGTGTGGACCGGGAACATCGGCACCTTGATGGCGAAGGTCAGCGCGAAGGCAGCGAACAGCCAGATCTGCTGGTGCTCGGGCAGGTTGAGCCGCAGCATGTCGGCGTAGGCGAAGCTCCAGACGCCGCCGTTCAGCTTCTGGAAGGTCCAGGCCATCCAGAGGATGGCGATCAGCATCAACAGGCTTCCTGCCATGGTGTAGAGGAAGAACTTCACCGCCGCGTAGATCTTCCGCTCGCCGCCCCAGATGCCGATCAGCAGGTACATCGGCACCAGCATGACTTCCCAGAAGACGTAGAAGACGAACAGGTCGTAGGCGAGCAGCGCGCCGAGCACGCCGGTGGTGAGCAGCAGCAGCGAGACGCCGAAGAGCGGCCAGTGATCGTGAATCCCCTTCCACGAGCCGAGGATCACGATCGGCACCAGGAAGATGCCCAGCAGCACGAGGGGCATGGAGATGCCGTCCATGGCGAGGTCGTACTTGATGCCGTAGCTCGCGATCCAGGTGAGCGGGGCGTCGTGCACCAGGGCGAAACTCCCGTCCGCTCCGAGGTGCGTCGCGAGGTAGAAGATCCCGAAGGCGAGCTCGACGAGCGAGGCGATCAGCACGTAGACCTTGGCCGTCTTCGCCGAGGCCTTGACGAGGAACAGCAGAGGGATGGCGGCGATCGCCGGGAAGAAGACCAGGCGGGTCAGCGTGTTGCCGGCGAGCAATCCGAAAAAGGTATCCATAGGAGGTCCGGTCATCCGAAAGCGATCCAACAGCCGAGAAGGATCACGCCGAGGAAGAAGTAGAGAGCGTAGGTGCGCACGTTGCCGGTGGTGCTGAGGCGCCCGAACTCGCCGGTCAGCTCGGTCGCGTACGCTCCGGCGTTGATCGAGCCGTCGATGAGACCGCTGTCGATCCACTTCCAGAAGAACCGAGACAGGCCGGCGAGAGGTTTGACGATCAGGGCGTCGTAGATCTCGTCCACGTAATATTTGTTGGCCAGCACCCGGTGGAGAGTGGGGAAGCGCTCGGCCCAGGTGCGCCCGTTGGCGAGCCCGGCGTTGCCGCCATACATGCGCCGGGCCAGCAGAATGCCGGCCACCGCGACGCCTACCGCGATGAGGATGAGCAGCCACTCCATACCGGCGGCCATCTCATGCTCGGCCGCCTCGACTCCGGCGGGATGGTAGAGCACCGGCTCCAGCCAGAGATGGAAACGGTCGATGCCGCCGAGCACCTTGGGCACGCCCACGAATCCCGCCACCACGGCACCCGCGGCGAGGATCCACAGCGGAATCGTCATCGATGGCGGCGACTCGTGAAGGTGATGCTCCTGCTCGTGCGTGCCGCAGAAGGTGCCGAAAAAGGTGAGGAAGACCGAGCGGAACATATAGAACGCCGTCAGCCCCGCGGTGATCAGGCCCACGGCCCAGAGAATCCACTGGCCGTTGGCGGCGGCGGAGTGGAGGATCTCGTCCTTGCTGAAGAAGCCCGCGAGCGGCGGGATTCCCGCGATGGCCAGGGCACCGATTACGTACGTCCGGAAGGTCGACGGCATGTACTTTCTCAAGCCGCCCATCTTCGTCATGTCCTGCTCGCCGCCCATGGCATGGATCACCGAGCCCGAGCCGAGGAAGAGCAGAGCCTTGAAGAAGGCGTGCGTCATGACGTGGAAGAGCGCCGCCGAGTACGCGCCGAGCCCGGCGGCCAGAAACATGTAGCCGAGCTGCGAGACGGTGGAGTAGGCGAGCACCTTCTTGATGTCCGTCTGCGCGATGGCGATGGTGGCCGCGAAGATCGCCGTCGCCGCGCCGATGACGGCCACGAATTGCGACACTCCCGGCGCCAACTGATAGATCATGTTCGAGCGCACCACCATGTAGACGCCGGCGGTGACCATGGTGGCCGCGTGGATGAGGGCCGAGACCGGTGTCGGGCCGGCCATGGCGTCCGGCAGCCAGACGTAGAGGGGGATCTGCGCGCTCTTGCCCATCGCGCCCACGAAGAAGCAGAGGGCCACGAAGCTCGCGAGCGGCAGGCCCATGACGGCATGGCCGGGCTCCGCTGCGATCTTGGTGAACACCTCGCCGTAGCTGAGCGTGCCGAGTTTGTCGAACAGGGCGAACATCCCCACCAGGAAAGCGAAGTCGCCGATGCGATTGACGATGAACGCCTTCTTGCCGGCGTAAGGCGGGAACGGTTGATCGTAGTAGAAGCCGATGAGCAGGTAGGAGCAGAGGCCCACTCCTTCCCAACCCACGAACATCACCAAGTAGTTGTTGCCGAGCACCAGCAGCAGCATCGCCGCCATGAACAGGTTCAGGTAGGCGAAGTAGCGGCTGTACCCTTCTTCGTGGGCCATGTAGCCCGCGGAGTAGACGTGGATCAGAAAGCCCACGAAGGTGACGATGAACAGCATCACCGCCGACAGGTGATCGAGCAGGAAAGCGACGGGAATGGAAAGATCGCCTGCAGTCCAGGCGTAGAGCACCTGGTTGTAGGCGTCGCGATTGGAAGACGAGCTGAGAGAGCCTTGAGAAAACTTCCACAGGCAACCGAGGGCGACGAGAAGCGACAGCAGCGGCGCGCCCACGCCCACGGCAGTGACCAGGGCCTTCGGGAACCGCCGGCCCAGCAGGCCGTTGACGGCCGCGCCGGCGAGGGGGAGGATGGGAATCAGCCAGAGGAGATCGAGCATTTCGGTCTTATCCGCGCATCAGCCGCGCATCAGGTTGAGGCGGTTGACGTCGATGGTGCGCCGCGCGCGGAACACCGCGATGAACAGGGCCAACCCCACCGCGGCCTCGGCGGCGGCCACGGCCATGACGAAAAAAACGACCAGTTGGCCGGTGTGGTCGTTCAACTGGCGCGAGAAGGCTACCAGGGTGAGATTGGCGGCGTTGAGCATCAGCTCGATCGACAGGAAGATGCTGATGCCGTTGCGCCGCGTCAGCGCGCCGACGGTGCCGATGGCGAACAGCAGAGCCGCCAGCATCAGGTACCAGGAAACGGGGACGCTGCTCACGAGCGGGCCTCCTTGCGCGCGGTGTCTTCGGCCACGAAGTCCTCCCGGGGGGGCAAGCCTGTGCCTTCCGCCGCGTCCGGCGCCCGGCGGGCCGCCACCGTGGCCCCGATCACCGCCACCAGCAGCAGCAGGCCGACGATCTCGAATGGCAGCAGGTAGTCGGAGAAGAGTGCCGTCGCGAGGCCCTTGAGCGATACCAGCTCTGGAGTCAGCGGCTGAAGCTCCGGTGCGCCCGCGCGCCAGAAGACGAGCCCCACCATGCCGATGAAGATCAGCGCGCCCGGTATCGCCACCCAGATCTGCCCGCGCCGCCGGCCCGCCGACTCGCCCTCTTTCTGGAGGTTGAGCAGCATGATGACGAAGAGGAACAGCACCACGATGGCGCCGGCGTAGATGAGGATCTGGAGGGCTCCCAGGAACGGCGCGCCGAGGAGCACGAAGAGCACCGCCACGGAGAAGAGCGTCACCACTAGGCTCATGGTCGCGTAGACGGGGCTCCGGTGGATCACCACCACCAGCGAGGAGGCCACGGCCAGGGCCGCGAAGATCAGGAAGATCAGGGTTTCCATATCAGAGCCAGCCCGCGAGCGTCATGACGGCCACCAGAATGAGGTTCAGAATGGAGAGCGGCAACAGCACCTTCCAGCCCAGCCGCATCAACTGGTCGTAGCGGAAGCGCGGGAAGGTCCACCGGATCCAGACGAAGACGCCCATGCAGACGCAGATCTTCCCGACCAGGGTGGCGAGGCCGACGATGGCGCCCAGCACGCCGCTGATGTGGACTCCCGGCAGGCTCCAGCCGCCGAAGAATAGGGTCACGCCGAGGGCCGCGAGCGCCGCCATGTTGGTGTACTCGGCCTGGAAGAAAGCCGCGAACCGCATGGCGCTGTACTCGGTGTGGAAGCCGGCGATGAGCTCCGACTCCGCTTCCGGCAGGTCGAATGGCAACCGGTTGGTCTCCGCGAACGAGGCCACCAGGAAGACGAAGAAGCCCAGGATCTGCGGAATGAAGTTCCACACGTGCGCCTGCTGGTAGGCGACGATGTCCGCCAGCCGGAAGGAGTTCACCGGCAGCAGCACGGCCAGCACCGAAAGCGTCAGCGCCAGCTCGTAGCTGATGAGCTGCGCCGAGGCGCGGATGCCGCCGATGAGCGAGAACTTGTTGTTCGAGGCGTAGCCGGCGAGCACCAGGGAGTAGACGGCGAGGCTCGACAGGGCGAGGAACAGCAGCACTCCGGTGTCCACCGGCGCGACGACGAGGGGGATCGTCCGTCCGTCGATCGTCAGGTCTGGCCCGAAGGGAATGATCACGAAGGTGGTGAACGCCGGCAGCAGGGCGAGCACGGGCGCCATGAGGTAGAGGAGCTTGTCGGCGGCGGCCGGGGTCACGTCCTCCTTGAACAGGAACTTGGCGGCGTCGGCCAGCGGCTGAAACAGCCCCAGCGGCCCCACGCGGTTGGGACCCGGGCGGTCCTGGATGTAGGCGCAGGCCCGCCGCTCCACCCAGTTCATGATCGGGGCGACGTTGATGAAGACGCCGAACATCACGGCGTACTTGAGCAGGGTGGCGACGAGCTCCGAGGTCACGCCGTGGCCTCCGAGGCCGCTTCGGCCGCTTGATCCGAAACCTTGGGGTGGGCCTCCGGTACGTGCAGCGAGGCCCCGGTCGCCGGCAGGCGGCGCCAGGAAAGTCCCGCGAAGGCCGGCAGCTCGCCGGCGAGGCGATCGAAGACGGTGGACGCAGATTGATGCGCCCAGGCGGCGTCGAAACGTGACAGGAGATCGGAGAGCACCTCGACCGCCGGCCGCACTTGGCCCGTGGGCGGAAAGGCCTTTTCGAAGCGCTGCACCCGCCATTCGACGTTGACGAAGGTGCCGTCCTTCTCGCCGTGGTGGGCGACCGGCAGGGCGACGTCCGCCGCCTGAGCCAGGGGGGAGTCGGCCCAGCCGAAGACCACCAAGAACTTCGCCTTGCGCAGCCGCGCCACGGTCTCAGGGTCCCAGGCGGCCTTGCCGAAGTCGCTGTCGCAGACCACCAGCACCGCGCAGCGGGCGGCGGCATCGCCATCCAGCAGGTCGTGTCCTCCACCGAGCCCCGCGAGTTCGGCGCCGCGGCGATTGGGAGCCGCCTCGCGCCCCTTGATCGGCGGGCGCTGATGGCGGGGGATCGTCCACTCCGTGCCGAGATCCACGGGCACCGAGCGGTTTTGCGATCCCGCCAGATCCGCGAGCTTTCCGAAGAGATACGCCTCTTCGGTGGTGAGGAAGCCCGAGCCGAGAAAAGCGATCTCTCCTCCGGCGGCTCCCGCGATCCGGCTGTGAACGGCATCGAGCGCCTGGCTCCAGCCGGTGTTCGTTGCAGCCAGACGCGGCGAGCTGAGGCGCGGCTGCTGCTTGTAGCGCTCGAAGCTCGCGCGGCCGTAGTCGCACATCCAGTAGTCGTTGACCTCGACGTTGAAGCGCGGCTTGTAGCGCTTGATGTCGCCCCGCCGCTGCTCCATGGTGATGTTGCAGCCCACCTCGCAGCCGGTGCAGATCGACGGCTTCTTGTCGAGGTACCAGACGCGCTCGGCGAAGCGAAAGCGGGTGGAGGTGAGGGCGCCCACCGGGCAGATGTCCACGACGCAGGTGGCGAGCGGATTGTTCAGCTCCCTGCCCGGGAAGGTGCCGATCTCCACCCGCGCGCCGCGGTTGAAGAAACCCAGCTCGCCGGTGCCCGCGATCTCCTCGGTGAAGCGGATGCAGCGCGTGCACTGGATGCAGCGGTTCATGTTGAGGACGACGTTGGCGCCCAGGGGGATGCGCTCGCGCCCCGGATAGGTCCGCTTGTCCTCGTACTGGAAACGCGAGTAGGCGACGCCGTGCTTGAAGGAGTAGTCCTGCAGGCCGCACTCGCCGGCCTGATCGCAGATCGGGCAATCCAGCGGGTGATTGATGAGGAAGAACTCCATCATCCCCTTCTGCGCCTCGGCGACCTCGGGGGTATCCGTGCGCACCGACCAGCCGTCCTTCATCACGTAGGAGGAGCAGGCGGTCTGGAGCTTCGGCATCTTCTTGCCACCGTCCGAGATCTCGACGAGGCACATGCGGCACTGGCCCACCACCGAGAGGCGGGGGTGATAGCAGTAGTGGGGGACCAGGACGCCGGCTTTGAGGCCCGCGTCGATCACGTTGGTGCCGGCCTCCACCTCCACGGTGCGGTCGTTGATGGTGACTTTGGGCACGGTCTCTTTACGCTCCGTTCTCGAAATAGCGCGGCTGGGGGAAGGGGCACGCCCGCTCGCGCACGTGCTGCTCGATCTCCTCGGGGAAACGATCGACCAGCGACTTGACGGGGCCGATCGCCGCGTCGCCCAGGGCGCACAGCGACTGGCCGCCGATGTTCTTGCAGATCGACAGCAGCTTCTGCGCGTCGCTCTCGGTGCCCTCGCCGTGCTCCAGGCGCTTGAGCACCAGTTCCATCCAGTTCGTCCCCTCGCGGCAGGGAGTGCACTGGCCGCAGGATTCATGGTTGAAGAACTTCGCGAGCCGCGCCACCGACCGCACCATGCAGGTCGTCTCGTCCATCACGATCACCGCCGCCGAGCCCAGCATGGAGCCGGCCTTGGCCACAGTGTCGAAATCCATCTTGATGTCGATCTGATCCGGCTTGAGGATGGGCGCTGAAGCGCCGCCCGGAATGAAGGCCTTGAGCTGCCGCCCGCGCCACATGCCGCCGGCCCCGTCCAGCATCTCCCGGAAGGTGACGCCGATGGGATATTCATACGTCCCCGGCCGGTCCACGTGGCCGGAGATGGCGTAGAGCTTGGGGCCGGTGTTGCGCTCGTCGGTGCCGATCGACTTGAACCAGTCGGCGCCGTGGGTGAGGATGTGGGGGACGTTGCACAGCGTCTCGACGTTATTGATGACCGTGGGAGCGCCGAAGGCGCCGACGACCGCCGGGAACGGCGGCTTCACCCGCGGCTGGCCGCGCTTGCCCTCGAGCGACTCCAGCATCCCCGTCTCTTCGCCGCAGATGTAGGCGCCGGCGCCGCGGTGGATGTACATGTTCAGCTTGAAGCCCGAGCCCTGGACGCTGTCGCCGAGGATGCCGGCCTCATAAGCCTCCTTCAAGGCCTGCTCGAGGATCACGGCGGACTTTACGTACTCGCCGCGGATGTAGATGTAGCAGGTGTTCGCGGACACGGCGTAGCAGCAGATGGCGCACCCCTCGATGAGCTGGTGCGGATCGTTCTCCATCAGCAGCCGGTCCTTGAAGGTGCCCGGCTCGGACTCGTCGGCGTTGCACACCAGGTACTTCGGCTTGTCCTTGCCCTTGGGAATGAAGCTCCACTTCATGCCCGCGGGGAAGCCGGCGCCACCGCGCCCGCGCAGGCCCGACTTCTTCACCTCGTCGATGATGGCGTCGGGCTCCATCGTGAGGGCCTTGGTCAGCCCCTCGTAGCCCCCGAGCTGGCGATACCCTTTGAGGGTGAGCGCCTCGGGCTTGCCGACGTTCTTCGTAAGGACGGGTTCGAACGCGGCCATTTATCGCAGCCTCTTGAGGATCTGCCGCACCCGGTTGGGGGTAAGGCTCTCGTGATAGTCGTCGTCCACCATCATCATCGGCGCCGTATCGCACGAGCCGAGGCACTCGAAGTGGACGAAGGAGCAGCGGCCGTCCGGCGTCACTTCGTCCTCGCCCACGCCGAGCTCCTGATGGAGGACCTCGAGGATCTCCTCGGCTCCCCGGAGCTGGCACGAGAGGTTGTTGCAGACGCGGATGCGGTGACGGCCGACGGGGCTCTGGTGGAAGAGGTCGTAGAAGGTGACGACGCCGTAGACCTTGGCGACCGGCAGATCGAGCTCGGCGGCCACGGCCGCGATGGCCTCGTCCGGCAGCCAGCCGCCCCACTGCCGCTGGGCGATGTGCAGCGCCGGCAGCAGGATGGCCTCGGACGTGGGATAGCGCTCGCGCAGCCCGTCGATCTCGGCGCGCGAGGCATCGGAGAGGCCGCCGCCCCGGATCTGGGGACCGGAGGGCTGCATCGAGGCGGGTTCGTGGACGCTCATGATTGCGCTCTCGCGATCTGGCCGGGGCGGCGCTCGCGTCCGGGCAGGGACAGGTCGAGCCCGCCCTTCAGCCAGACGTAGGCGAAGCCGACCAGGATGAGGGCGATGAAGACCATGACGGCCGCGAAGAGCTGCCATCCGCCGTCGCGCAGCACCAGCGACCAGGGATAGAGGAACGCGGCCTCGAGGTCGAAGACGATGAAGTCGATGGCGACCAGGAAGAAGGCGATGGAGATCCGCTTGTGGGACACGTCGAGCAGGGGCATGCCGGACTCGATGGTCGTGCCCTTGAGCGTGCCGCCGTGCTGATGTCTCGCGATCTTCCCGAGGATCCACGACATGCTGAGGATGACGATCCCCATCGCAATCGCAATCCCCATGGCCAGCAGGACCGGGTAGTACTGCTCCGGCAAGGGACGTTCCTCCTCAAGTCAGGGTCCCGGCATGACCGTCCCGACCGGGACGGTCGCCGTGCTCGTGAAGGATGTCACAAGCTCGCGCGGGTGACAAGACGGGGAAAATCAGCGACGCCGGCTTGGCCTTCCCCGCCCAGGACCCTCATCACCCCGGCCCTCTTCTCCCGACCACCCCATCCCCCTTGCCGGGAGAAGAGGGAGAACAGCCGTGTTCGCCGCCCCACGGTCCGGCGGATCTCAAACCTTCGCACGGGGTGTGCCGTCCAACCCCGGGTACGACGCACCCCGCCTGCGTGGGTACGACGTGGACGTTCCTCCCCACCCGGGTTCACACCGGTTGGCACGCGAGGTTCCAGAGACGCCGCCCCTCCCATCACCCCGGGTACCCACCGGCTCCGCCGGTTCCCACCCGGGGGCTACAGGACTGCCGCCCTGCGGGCTCTCGCGACGACTCCCACGGGTATGCCTTCGACGTTCTGTTGCGGACTCCTTGGGCGGTTTTCGGGCCGAAGGTCCGTGATCCCTGAGCCCAGCCCAACGGGCTGGGTTGGAGGTCGTCACCTCGTGCGCCCCAACGGGGGGCGATATTTTCTCGCCACCCCGGGGTTGGTACGCGGCTCAGCAGAGACAGGTGAGCTCGTTGTTGCCCGTCGGGGGAGGCGGACAGCTTTTGGAGGCGTTGCAGGTACTGCAGCACTGCGCGGCGCAGGAGTATTGGGTGTTGATTGCGCCCGCCACCTTTCCGAGCGGGGCATCCCCAAGTTGAAGAAGGGTCTCGCGGTGGAGGTTCAGACGCTTGGCGATCTTCTTTCGCATGGTTTGGTCTCCTTAGCAGACAGCGGTACCGGTGGGGCAGAACAGAGAGCACGGTGTGGTCGGCGGAACACAACTGTCGGACCGGGCGCAGCACGTGCCGCCGCACGTGTTCCCGACGGTGGCCCCAGCGACGTTGAGCAACTCGTCCTCCAGCTTGTGGAGGGTCTCGCGGTGGAGACCCAACCGTTTCGACAGCTTCTTTTTCTTCATGGCACTCTCCTTTCTGGGAAAGCTACGGGAAATCATAGTCCGGACCCCTCGTTTCCGCTCCCTCACTCTGGACTCCGGGAGAAGGCCGTACGAGTCAAGAATTGACAGTCGTACGACTCCAAGGCTACCATGGCACACGGCGCTCAAGGCTTCTTCCCTCCGCGAGAACATCTACCGCATCCTGGATCAGGTTCTGGAGACCGGCGTGCCGGCCGAGATCGAGCGGCATGGGAAGCTCCTGAGGATCGTTCCTGAGGAACCCAAGAGCAAGCTGAGCAATCTGCAAGCTGAGCAATCTGAAGGTTCGGCCCTACTTGTTAGCCGACCCGGAGGATCTGGTTCATCTCGATTGGTCCGGGGAATGGCGCCCCTGATCTATCTGGACACCCACGTGGTGGCCTGGATGTTTGCGGGGCGAACCGATCTCATCCCCGAGAAAGCCCGTCGTGCGCGGCTGCCCCGCTATCTCCTCAATCCTAGGAACAGACCTGGGGCTGGCTCACTTGCCACCTGAGCCCTCGCCGGCGAAGATCTGGTCGAGCTTGCCCATTACCCACTCCCATTTAAAGCCGCTCAAAAAAGCTACTGTCAGAGGGATGAGGTTAGCTTGAGGATCGACCGCAGTTTTTTCGCTCGCACGCAGCACAACGAGCCCAAGTTTGGTTAGCAGGTAGACAATTAGCGCCAGAAGTGCGCCGATGAAGGGGCTGGCGATATGGGCGAGCACATTGGTCGGCCGAAAGATCCGGCGGCCCACCTGAAACTGAAGCCAATAGATTCCGCGAAGCTGGGATCCCAAAACACCGAGAAGCAAGCACTCTGTAGGCACAGGGAGCTGTAAGCACCCAGATCGGGGCCACCACCAGGCTACTCCCACAACCCAAGCAAGGTGGTAGAGAAAGAGCGGCAGCATATGAAGGTGGCAGACTCTCCACCACCATGATTTAGTTCGCACTTGGCCGTTGAGGCGGGCCTCAGCCGTCAAAACAAAAGCCATCGCCTCGGGTAGAGAATGGTTTGCGACTAGGCGCCCTGCAAGGGCCAACTTGTCGGCAATCTCATCGGCGACATGTCCATGTCCAACGAAAACTCCAGCTTCTATCATTGGCTCGAATATGTCGCGGATCGCCCTGATATTCGCCTCCACCTCCTTAGGTTTCATCGTCTTCTAGCAACACTAGGGCGGCCCCGGAACACGGCGACATAGGAGGGCATAGATCAGCGATGACCAATCTCACCGCACCAGCGCCGACTCGACTCGTTCCTGCTACCTCTGGATACTTGAGGGCTCGCCTACTGAGTCGTGTCAGGACATGGCGAAGATCGCGCTCGTCGAGAGTGCGAACTCCTTCGTGTCTAGAGTAGTTGAGAAGTTCGATCCCTAGGGATGGGTGAATTTCCAACTCATAGGTTCGAGCCTCACCCTCAAGCGCTGCAACGACCTCATCCACGACGTTGTTTTCGCTCATACATTCCTCCCTTCGGGTGATTATAGATTGTGCGAGGGCGAATTAACTAATAGATATGTGTGAATGGCGCCGAAGAGGACTAGTTGCTTCACTAGGCTCTCGGCCTGCTGGGGATCGACTGCGGTTTTGGAGCTCGCCTCCTCCGTGTGCTGTAGGAGGAAAGTAGTTGCTTCCACCTTCAGCTCGTCAAGCGGTCAGTGCGACCGAGGTGAGGCTGGGGCGCAGGTCGAGCCAGGAGAAGTTCTTCAGGAAGGGCGGCAGCTTGAAACCGTCGGGTATGCCGGGTAGGGGGATGGGAATGATGGGGATGCCGCGGTCCTGGTGCTCGTGGTAGCAGGACTCAAGCTCTATTCCTTGCCAAGAACCGAGGTCATCCTTTCCCAAGAAGATCGCCGCCGCCGGAGTGATCGCGATGATGTCCTGGATCTCCTGCATCCAGCGGTCTCCCGGATCGATCTGGTGCTCGTCCATCCAGACCCGGACATCGCGCGCCTCCAAGGCATCGCGGACCGCACGGACGGCTTCCGCGTCCTTCCGGTTGTAGCTGAAGAAGACGTCGAAGGTCGCGGTCGTGGACAGGGCGGCTCCTCCAGATGGGGAATGCCGCGCCAGTCTATCAGGCGCTGTGCTGCGACCCGCGGAACGGAGCTGGGGGCGAGCGGGCCCAACGCTTTACCGCGGACGAAAGCTCTCGGGTGAGTGGGGGAGGGCTCCCTTCATATGGGGAGAGGATTTTTCTATATGGAAAAGACGTTCCCCGACTCGGGAGAGACGCCTCCCCGCTCGAAAAACCGTCTTCCCAGCTTGGGGAGGTCGTTTCCCGCTTGTTTGAGCCCGATCCCGTGCAGGGAGAAGCCTGTCCCAACTCGGGAGAGCCCTTTCCAGCGGGGCAAGGACAGTTTTCATATAAGGAAGGGCCTCTCCCTATGTGAAAAGACGTTCCCCAACCCGACCGAGGCGTTGCCCTTCTCGGGAAAGCGTTCAGTCCAACTCAGACGAGGTCGACCTTGTCGTAGACCTCGGCCAGGGAAAGCTCGCATTGGATGGACGGCAGGGTGATCCGGCGGTCCAGGCCCGCAACGGCCGTGAAGAGCCAGCGGCCGCCATCCTGGCGCAGGTATTGATCCACGCGGGGCTGGGTCTGGGAAACCAGGAGGTACTCGGTGAGAGAGTCGATCGACCGGTAGTGCTCGAACTTCTTGCCTCGATCACGGGCCTCGGTCGCGGGAGAGAAGACCTCGACGATGAGGGCAGGATTGAGGAAGGTGTCCGATTCCTGATCCTCCACCTCGGTCTCTTCACAGACTACGGCAAGATCCGGATAGGTATAGAGACCTGTCGGCACATGGAGCCGTAGACCGAGCATAAAGAGGCAGCGGCGTTCCTTCTTGAGCTGCAGGCCCAGATGGCCGATCAGGTTCGAGATGATCTGGCCGTGAAGGATGTTGCCGTGCGGCATCTCGGCCATGCGTCCATTCCAGTACTCATTCCGCGTCTCCAGGCGCCGCTCGATCTCCAGATACTCCGCGACGGTGAGGGGGGCGGTTTCTTGGGCGTTCATAGAGAGGTCCCGTATCCGAACCACAGAATACAGATGCCCTCCAGAGGCGTCAAGCGAGATGCCCACCCTGCTGCCTTAGAGCCAGGGAGGCGTGGTAACCCTCTGATCCCGTGGGGTTTGACCGATCTAAAATCAAATCTTAGAATGGGCAGGATGTACGTCCCCCGGTTACTGGCCCCCACGCTCGCCGACGCTCTGGCGCAATTTCCGGCCGTCCTGGTCACCGGACCTCGCCAGTCGGGAAAAACCACGTTCCTGCTCGAGGAGTTCGGCCGGAGAGCCCGGTATGTCACCCTGGACGATCCTCTCCAGCGAAGCTTCGCGCAAACCGATCCCAACGGCTTTCTCGACGGGCTCGGCGAGGGGCGCCCGAGCTGCTGCCGTATCTCAAGATCCGCATCGACCGCGACCGCCAGAATAACGGCCGGTGGCTGCTAACGGGGTCGCAGCAGTTCCACCTCATGGCCAACTTCAGCGAGTCGCTGGCGGGCCGGATCGCCCTGCTCGATCTCCTGCCCTTCAGCCTGCTCGAAACGGGCGGATTCCGCAGCCCCGATCTGCTACCCGTCATCTGGAACGGTTCCTATCCCGACCCGGCGCTCTATCCGGAGAAGCGCGACCTCTGGATCGCCTCCTACATTCAGACCTATATCGAGCGTGACGTGCGGCAGCTCCTGCGGGTTCAAGACCTGCGGACGTTCGAGACCGTCCTCAGTCTTTGCGCGGCTCGCCACGGCCAGGAGCTCAGCGTGTCGGACATTGCCCGCGCCGCCGGAGTTTCGCAGCCGACCGTGAAGACCTGGGTCAACCTGCTGGAGGCCGCGTACATCGTCCGCCTGCTGCCGCCGTATTTCGAGAACTTCGGCAAGCGGATCATCAAAAGTCCCAAGCTCTACTTCCTGGATTCAGGCTTGGTCTGCTCTCTCACGCGCCAGCCCGGGGACGAAGCGGCCCTGGCGGGAGCGATGGCAGGCGCCCTGTTCGAGGGGCTTGTGGTCAGCGAGGCGCACAAGGTGTTCGCCCTCAAGGGAAAGCGGCCCGATCTCTACTTCTGGCGTTCGCACGACGGCATCGAGGTCGATTTGGTGGCTCGCCTGCCGCGGGGGCTGGTACCCATCGAAATCAAGCTCTCGGCGACGCCCACGCTCAAGCACCTTCAGCCGCTTGGGCGTTTTCAGGAGCTGGCGAAGGGGAGCACCGTGGCCCAGGGAATTGTCGTCTGCAACGTGGCGGAGCGTCTAACCCTCCCGGGAGGGCATCTCGCCCTGCCTTGGCGCGAGATGCCGGAGTGGCTGAGCCAAGAGCTGGAAGGAGGCTGATTCGCCGCCGTCTCCGCTTTGTCTCCTCACCGTCACAGGCACGTAACCTGCATCCTTCCCGGTCAGACCAAGCCCCGGAGAACATCCCGGGTATCCAACGATGCCCGAAGCCCGAGTCGATGAGGAGATGGGGATGATCTTTGAAGCGCCGGAGGTGGTGCGCCTGACGGGGCCCTTCGGCTGTGCCCTGACGGTCGATGTGGAGGAGTGGTATCACACCTGTCTGGTGCCTCACTACGTTCACCCGGAAGAGCGGCCCAAGCTGGCGCAGGAGCTGGACTGGCTCCTTCCGGAGCTGTTGAAAAAGTTGCACGACGCACGGTGCTCGGCGACTTTTTTTGTGCTCGGCGAGGTCGCGGAGAGGCTGCCGCGACGGATTCGCCAGATCGCGGAGGCCGGGCACGAAGTCGCCAGCCATGGCTACCTCCATCTGAGGGCTTGCGAGCGCTCCCCCCAGGCGTTCCTCAAGGATCTGCACCGCTCGAAGGCGCTGCTGGAAGATCTCGTCGGCCTGCCGGTCCTTGGATTCCGGGCCCCGGAATGGTCCCTGCGCAGCCTCGACAGCTCGTGGCTGCCGAAGGTGGCCGAGGCCGGGTTCCTCTACGACAGCTCGCTCAATCCCTGCGCCTTCTCCGGACGCTCCACGAATCCCCGTTTTGCCTGTCGCCTGCTCTTGAATGATGGCGGCTCGCGTCGAGAGCTGCTCGAGTTCCCGCCGCTCACCTTCGGCGGACCGCTGCGGTTGCCGGCCGGGAGCTGGCCGGGACGGCTGATGAACCCCTCGCTCCTGGTGCGAGCGGTCCAGGACCATCTCGCTCAGGGCGGCCTCCCTTTGGCGGTGGTCCATCCGTGGGAGGTCTCCGGCCGGCCCACTCCGGGCCGGCTGACGGGCCTCGCCCGGTTCATTCACGAGACGGGACGTCTGGGTTTCGAGGAGCGGTTCCGGAAGCTGCTAGGGGCGTTCCGCTGGATGTCGATCCACGACGCGGCCGGCCTGGAGCAGGAGTACCCCGCACAGGCGACGGCTTCGCGGCGGGCAGGGTGAGCCCGGGCACTCGTGATAGCTTGGGTGGGTGAAGACGAAGAAGAAGAAGTTTGGTGCGAAAGGGGGGACTCGAACCCCCACGGCCTTGCGACCACAAGATCCTGAATCTTGCGCGTCTACCAATTCCGCCACTTTCGCAGCGCGCAGATCATAGGGAGAACCCAGAGGTAATGTCAACTTCATTTGCGGGAGCCGATGGGCTCCTTCGGCAGGACGTCTCCGCCCGCCTCGATCAGGCTGGCCGCGACGGGATGGAACTGGAGCAACTCCAGAGGCAGGTGACCGCCAGCCCCGGCGAGCTCGAGGGTGTCCTCGCGCGGCTGCAGACCGAGGGCAAGGCCGTGGAGATGGAAGGAAAGTGGATCGCCGCGCGCCACACGGGGTGGACGGTGGGCCTGGTGGAGAAGCTGGAGGAGGGGGACGCGCTGATTCGCCCGGGCGTGCGGGGCGAGCCGTCCCTCTTCGTGCGCAAGAAGAACCTCAAGCGGGCGCAGGCCGGCGACCGGGTCCTCGTGCGCCCGCTGGGCAAGGCGCGGCCCGGGGAGGATCGGCTCGCCGAGGCGATCGTGGTGAAGATCCTGGGGCCTGGCTACGAGTCGCTGGTGGGCTCTCTGGAGACGGACGAGCGGGGCCTTCGCTGGCTGGTGCCGTTCGACTCCCGCGTGCCGCTGGAGCTGCACGTGGAGGGCGCGGCCGGAATCCCCGACGGCCATTTCGTCGTGGTGGCGGTCGAGCGGCCCGGCCGGGCTCCCGTGGGACGGGTGGCGGAGGTGCTGGGCGATCCGGAAAAACCCGGGGTCGACGTCCTCGTGGTGCTGCGGCATTACGGCATTCCGGAGGATTTTCCCGCCGAGGTGCTGCGTCTCGCCGGCAAGTTCCCCGCCGATCCGGGGCCGGCGGACTGGCTGGGGCGCGAGGATCTGCGCGACCGGGTCATCATCACCATCGACGGTGAGACGGCCCGGGACTTCGACGACGCGGTGTCGATCGAGCGCCTGCCGGACGGCGTCTTCCGCCTCGGCGTCCACATCGCGGACGTGTCCCACTATGTGAAGGACGGGGACGCGCTGGACCTCGAAGGCTACCGCCGGGGCACCAGCGTCTACTATCCCGACCGGGCCATCCCCATGCTTCCCGAGGGACTGTCGAACGGGCTCTGCTCGCTGCGTCCCGACGTGCCGCGGCTGACCCTCTCGGCGTTCCTGGAGATCGACCGCGACGGCGTGATCCGCGACCGCCGCTTCGCCGAGACGGTGATCCGCAGCAGCCGGCGCATGACCTACAACGAGGTGCGGCGCATCCTGGAAGAGCCGCGGGCGGAGGACGCCGCCGAGTACGGGCCGGTCCTGCCGGTCCTGCGGGAGATGCATCATTTGATGCAGATCCTCAATCACGCGCGGTCCCTGCGCGGCTCGATCGACTTCGACCTCCCCGAAGGGGACGTGGTGCTGAACACGGACGGCGTGATGGTCGGCGTCTTCCCCGAGGAGAGGAACGTCGCCCACCGCATCGTCGAGGAGTTCATGGTCGCCGCCAACGAGGCGGTGGCGTACGAGCTCGTGCGGCGCGAGGTGCCGGCCCTGTTCCGCGTCCACGCGCAGCCGACGCTGGAGCGGTTGGAGGATCTGACGGAGCTGCTGGCCACCTTCGGCCTCGAGCTGCGGGGCGATCTGGAAAACCTGCCGCCGGTGGCGCTTCAGGAGGTGCTGCGGGAGGTGAAGGGGAAGTCGGAGGAGAAGTTCGTCTCCTCGGTCGTCCTGCGCACCTTGCAGCGAGCGCTCTACGATCCGCGGTGCCTGGGGCATTACGCGCTGGCCTCGGAGTTCTACACGCACTTCACCTCGCCCATCCGGCGCTATCCGGACCTGGTGGTCCACCGCCAGCTCAAGGCGCTGCTGCGGGGCAAGGCGGAGAAGGAGACGGCGCGGACTCACCTGGCGGAGCGGCTGCCGGCCATGGCCGAGCACACCAGCACCACGGAACGGCGGGCGGAGCAGTCCGAGCGCGACCTCCTGCAATGGAAGAAGGTTCGGTTCCTGGCCGGCCGCGTGGGCGAGACCTTCAAGGGGCGGATCACGGGCGTCCAGCCCTTCGGCCTCTTCGTGCAGCTCGACGGCTACTTCGTGGACGGCCTGGTGCCCATCCGCACGATGGGGGATGACTTCTACCGCTTCGAGCCCGAGGCGCACCGGCTGGTGGGGGAGCACAAGGGGCGGGTCTTCCGGCTGGCCGACGCGGTCGAGATCGTGCTCGTCGGCGCCTCGCAGAAGGCGCGGGGACTGGACTTCACCCTCGTCGGCATGTCATCCCCGGTGCCCCGGTCCGAAAAACCGCGGACGCCCAAGCCCAAGAAGCAGGCGGAAAGGCGGCCACGGCGGTAGGGCGTAGGCCCAGATGTCTCTTCAAGCCGAACCCCCGCCCGGGCATAAATGCCGGGGCTACAAACGGCGCTGGATGAATCCAGCTTGAAGTCCCCTTCAGGGGGCGTTGCTACTAGCCCTGGCATTTATGCCCGGGCGGGGTGGCGGTTCCGATGACCGCTTAGATCGCGAGATACAATTCCCGTTGAACTGGAGAACCCTTTGTCCCTGACTCCCACCGTAGCCATCGTCGGCCGCCCGAACGTCGGCAAGTCGACTCTGTTCAACCGCCTGCTGGGCCGCCGGCAGGCCATCGTCCACGACTTGCCGGGGATCACGCGGGACCGCATCACCGGGATCGCCCAGCTCAACGACGACCGGCCCATCCAGATCGTGGATACGGGCGGCCTCGTTCCCGGGGACGATCCACTGGGGCTCAACGAGCAGGTCTTCCTCGCCGTCGAGGAGAGCGATCTCCTGCTTTTCGTAGTGGACGGCCGTCAGGGCCTCGTCTCCGCCGACGAGGAGGTCTGGTCTCATTTCCGGCGATCCGGCAAGCCCGCCCTGCTGGTCGTCAACAAGGCGGATACCCGGGAGGCCAGGAACCGTTTTCCCGAGTTCTACTCGCTGGGTATCGACCAGCAGATCCTCATCTCCGCCGAGCACGGCGCGGGCATCGAGGATCTGCGGGAGGCCCTCGCCCTCACCCTTCCCGAGATCCCGGACGTCCCCACTCCGGACGCGCCGCCCATCGCCATCGTCGGCCGGCCGAACGTGGGCAAGTCGTCGCTCCTCAACAAGATCTCAGGATTGAACCGGGCTCTCGTCTCGCCGGTCGCCGGCACCACCCGCGACCCGGTGGACACCGTGATCACCCGCGGCGACAAGAGCTACCTGCTGATCGACACCGCCGGCATCCGCCGCCGCAGCCAGGTCACCGGCGCTCCCGAGGAGCTGGCGGTGATGATGGCTAGGCGCCAGATCGAGCGCGCCCAGGTGGTGGTGCTGGTCATCGACGCCTCGCAGAGCGTCACCGGCGGCGACCTCGCCATCGCCGGTACGATCTGGGAGCTGGGGCGGGCCGCGGTGGTAGCCATCAACAAGTGGGACCTGCTGGACGACGAGGGACGGGAGAAGCTCGAGTTCGACTTCCAGCGCCTCGACGAGCTGCTGGCGAGCCCGGGGCGGGTCAATGTATCCGCCCTCTCCGGCCGCGGCGTCGAAAAGCTCTGGCCGCCGATCGACCGCGCCCTGGACTCCTACAACTTGAAGCTCTCGACCGGCCAGCTCAACCGCCTATTCGAGAGGTTCATCAAGAAGGTGGCGGCTCCCTCGCTCACGGGCGCGCCCTGGAAGCTCTACTACGTCACCCAGGTCTCCTCGGCCCCGCCGACCTTCATGCTCTTCGCCAACCGCACCCTCCCCCGCAACCATCATTACCGGCGCTATCTGGAGAACCGCCTGCGCGAGGAGCTGGGGCTGCCGGGCGTGCCGCTACGGCTCGTGGTAAGAAAACGCACGGAGTAGGTCGCGAAACGGGCCGAGGCTGCTAAGATACCCCGCTCATGCTTCAACGTACCGCCACCGTCCTCGCCCTCGCGGGAGCTATCCTCTGGGCCTGTGGCTGCCAGGCCAAGCCGGCGGCGGACGACGCCTCCGTCCCGAAGCGTCCGCAGGGCACGGCCAACCTGATGGACGCGGTGGCCAAGGCGCCGGAGTACCATCCTCCCGCCGATGGCCGGCTCACCGAGGCGCAGGTCAAGATGTACCTGGACGTACGCCAGCGGGAGCAGCAGATCCGGGAGGCGGCTTTCAAGAAGCGCCAGGAGATTCGCCCGAAGACAGCCGAGACGCCGCCGGCGGCGGACTCCGGAGAGGATCAGCCCGCCTACGTCGAGGTCCTCCAGACCGTGGGCGACCAGCCGGACGTCGCCGACATCGCCACCGCCGATCTGCGGGCCGCCCAGGAGCTGGGCGTCAATCCCAAGGAGTACGCCTGGGTCAAGGAGCGGGTGCTGGAGGCGCGGATGCAGGAGACGGCCCTCGCTTTGAGCCAGCAGATCGCCCAGAGCCGGCAGCAGGTGCTCTCCCAGCTCGACAAAAGCCGGCAGGAGACGACCGACCCCGTCCGCAAGGCGCAGATCGAGCGCCAGATCGAGGATTTCAACAACAACCTCCAGGCGACGTCCGTGACGGCGGCCGATCCCGTCCGCCAGGCCAACGCCGCTCTCCTCGCCCAGTACAAGGACGCCCTCTCCCGGCTCCAGGCCACCGATCAGCGCATCTCGCATCAGCTCCCGAGCCGGCCTGAAGGCGGCGAGTCGCCGAGCGGTGGCCGCTAAAGACGAGCGCTGGGCTCGCCGCCTCGTGTGCTCGCGCACGGGTGTGACGGCGCCGCTGGACGAGCCGGCTTTCCTCTCGCCGGCCGGCGCGCCGTGGCTGGTGGAATACGACCTCGATCCTGAGAAGGGCAAGGATCTTGCCCGTTCCCTTCCCGGCCGCCCCTGGAGCCTCTGGCGCTACCGCGAGCTGTTGCCGGTCGCGGATTTCGATGGCCGGGTGGACCTGGGGGAAGGGGCCACGCCCATCGTCCGGCTGCGACGTTTCGGGCCGCCGGGAATCGAGGTGTGGCTCAAGGACGAGTCGGGCAATCCCACGGGATCTTTCAAGGCCCGCGGGCTCTCGCTCGCCATCAACCGCGCCCGCGAGCTCGGAGCGCCGGGCGTGCAGCTCGCGAGCGCCGGCAACGCGGCCCTGGCGATCACCGCCTACGCGGCGGCGGCGGGCCTGCCGGCCCGGGTGGCCATGCCGGAGGACACGCCGCGCACCATCTTCGACCGCTGCCGCGACTACGGCGCGGAGGTGCTCTCCGGGCCGGGCACGCTGGTGGAGGCGGCGAAGCTGCTGGAGCCGGGAAAGGAGCGCTACTGGACGCTCTCGACCCTGCGCGAGCCCTACCGGGTCGAAGGGAAAAAGACCATGGGCTTCGAGCTGGCCGAGCAGTTCGACTGGGAGCTGCCGGACTGGATCGTCTACCCCCTGGGCGGCGGCACCGGCATCGTGGGCATGCACAAGGCCTTCGACGAGCTCGAACGGCTGGGCCTGATCGGGCCGCGCCGGCCGCGCTTCGTGGTGGTGCAGGCGGCTGGCTGCGCGCCGATCGTCCGTGCCTTCGAGCAGGGAAAGGAGTCCGCCGAGCCGTGGGAGAACCCCCAGACCCGGGTCTGGGGCCTGCGGGTGCCGCGGGCGATCGGCGACTTCCTGGTGCTGCGCGCCCTGCGAGAGACGGGGGGCCGGGCCATCGCCGTCAACGAGGACCGGCTGGAGAAGGTCGTGGCCTGGATCGCCGCTCACGAGGGGCTGCGAGTGGGACCCGAAGGGGCCGCGGCCCTCGCCGCCGTCGAGGAGCTCGAAGCCACCGGCGCCTTCGTGCCGGGCGAGCGGGTGGTGGTGTTCCAGACGGGCGATCCCGCGAACTATGTCTGACCAGCCCTCCTTTGGGAGGGTCGAGACGCTCCTCGCCGAGATGGTGACGGCGGGCGTCGCCTCGGCCGCCGTGGGGCTGGTGGCGATGGCGGACGAGGTCGTCTGGGAGGGCGTGATGGCTGCCGATGTCTCCACCCGCTTCGACCACGCCTCCCTCACCAAGCCGTTCATGGCCACGCTGGCCCTGACGCTCGACGCCTCGGACGTCCTGCCGCTCGGCACGCGGATCGGGGACGTCTGGACGAAGGCGCACCAAGCGCTCGCCCGCCGGCCCCTCTCGGATCTCCTCCGGCATCGCTCCGGGCTCGCGGCCTGGACTCCGATCTATCATCGCTGCCGTTCCGTAGAAGAAGCGAGGGATTTGATCCTGGCAGGCGGCGACAAGGGCGATCTGCTGGGAGCCCGGGCCGGAACCTACAGCGATCTTGGGTACATCCTTTGGGGGCAGACCGCGGAGATGGCGACGGGATCGCCGCTCGCCGCATTACTGAAGGCCCGGGTTCTGGCGCCCCTCGGCCTCGCCGGCGTCGAAGCCACCCCAGGGGACCGGCCGGACATCGCACGGTCCCGCATGGGTACCGGCCAGGAGGTGAAGCTGGCCGCGAAGCAGGGCTTCGTCGTTCCGGACCTCGGGCCTCCGCTCCCGGGGACGCCGCAGGACGGCAACTGCCGTTTCCTCGTGGGCCTTGGAGCGGGTGGCGGCCTCTGCGGCCACGCCGGGCTGTTCGGCGGCGCCCGCGATCTCTGGCGCCTGGGGGTGGAATGGCTGGCGCCGGGACGCCTGTTGAAGCCGGAGGGAGTCACCGCCGCACTCGCCGGCAGCGGCCCGTTCGCTCTTGGGTGGTGGCGGCGGACCCTGCGAGGCAGCGCCGGGCCGGCGCTCCCGTCCACGGCTTTCGGTCACACCGGTTTCGCAGGCAACAGCTTCTGGATCGACCCTGAAGAGCGCCGCATCTTCGTGATGCTCACCTCGCGGTGCGATCCCCGAGCCGACATGAACCCCTGGCGCAGGCGCTTCAATTCGGCGGCCGCGCGGGCAATGTTCGCGCAATAATCGACTTCGAGAGGGAGGGTGTTTGATGGATATCCGTGATCTGGTCCTGGTCGACGGGGTACGGACCCCGATGGCCGAATACAACGGCTCCTTTGCCGAGATCTCCGCGATCGACCTCGGGGCGCACGCGGCTCGCGCCCTGTTTCAGAGGACGGGAATCGATCCGTCCGAAATCGACCACACCGTGGTGGGCAACGCCCTCCAGACCTCGCCCGACGCCATCTACGGCGCGCGCCATGTGGCGCTCAAGGCCGGCGTGCCGCAGACGGTCCCGGCGCTCACCGTCAACCGCCTCTGCGGCTCGGGCATCCAGTCGGTGATCTCCGGTGCCCACACGATCCTGGCGGGAGAGTCCACGACGTGCCTCGTCGGCGGCATGGAGAACATGTCCCAGGCGCCGCACGTCATCTGGGGCGCCCGCCGCGGCTTCAAACTCGGCCAGGGGCAGCTTCAGGATCTCCTGATGGTGGCCCTGATGGACCCGTATTGCGGCTGCTACATGGCGCAGACGAGCAACAACCTGGCGCGGGACTTCAGTATCAGCCGTGAGGAGCAGGACCAGTTCTCCATTCGCTCGCAACGGCTGGCGGGGGAGGCCTGGGCGAGCGGCAAGCTGGCGGAGGAGGTCGCGCCCGTCGAGGTGGGGAAGGGCAAGCGGGCGAAGGTCATCGACAAGGACGACCACCTGCGCCCCGAGACCACCATGGAAGACCTCGCCGGCCTACCTCCGGCCTTCGACAAGGACGGCTTCGTCACCGCCGGCAACGCCTCCGGCATCGTCGACGGCGCGGCGATGATGATCCTCTCCACCGCCGCCCGCGCCCAGGAGAGGGGATGGAAGCCGCTCGGCCGCATCTTGGGATGGTCGGTGGTGGGCGTCGATCCCTCGCGCATGGGAATCGGCCCGGCGCCCGCCATCCGCAAAGTGCTGGAGAAGGTGGGGCTGTCCTTGGACGACATCGACCTGTTCGAGATCAACGAGGCGTTCGCCGGTCAGATCCTGGCGGTCGCCAAGGATCTGGAGTTGGACGTGAACAAGCTGAACGTCAACGGCGGCGCCATCGCCCTCGGGCATCCGCTGGGAGCCACGGGCACGCGTCTGTTGATCACGCTGCTCAAGGAGCTCAACCGGAGGGGTGGCGGCCGGGGGATCGCTTCGGCCTGCATCGGAGGCGGTCAGGGCATCGCCATGGTGGTCGAGGCCTTGTGATCGACCTCGTGGGCTATCGCGTCCTCGTGACGGGGGGCAGCCGCGGCATCGGCGCCGCGTGCTGCCGTCTGTTCGCGAAGGCCGGCGCCACCGTCATGGTGCAGTATCTCGCGAGCGGCGCCAAGGCCGCGCAGGTGCTGAAAGAGATCGAAAAGCTTTCGCCCCGGCCGCATCGCAAGGTGCACTGCGACGTCACCGACAACACCCATATCGAGGAGCTGTTCGCCTTCGTGCGCAAGGAGTGGGGCGGACTGGACTGTCTCGTCAACAACGCCGGGGTGTGGATTCACGATCCGCTGGTCGATCTCGACAAGAGGAAGCTCGAGGCGACCCTGGCGGTGAACGTGGTGGGGCCGTTCCTCTGCGCCCGCCAATCGGTGCCGCTGCTCAAGGAGTCCCCGGACGGCAGCATCATCAACATCAGTTCGACGGCGGGGCAGCGCGGCGAGGCTTTCTACAGTCCCTACGCGGCGAGCAAGGGAGCGATGATCTCGGCCACCAAGTCGTGGTCCACGGAGCTGGCGCCCGAGATCCGCGTCAACGCCGTGGCTCCCGGTTGGGTGGACACGGACATGACCGCCGAAGCCCTCGCGGGCGACGGCCGGCTGAAGGCCCTGGCCTCCATCCCCCTCCAGCGCATCGCCACGGCGGACGACATCGCGAACGCGGTCCTCTTCCTCGCCTCGCCGATGGCGCGGCACATTACGGGGGAGATTTTGAACGTGAACGGGGGGAGCGTGCTGGTGGGGTAATCAGCCCCCCTTCGGGGCGGACCCTCTCACTCCCCGTCCCCGGGTTCCCAACCGGCTCCGCCGGTTTCCACCCGGGGCTACAGGAATGCCGCCCTACGGGCTCTCGGTGTCGCGATTTTGGCTTTCTCCCTCTTCTCCCGGCCGGCGGGGGGGAGGCTGGGAGAAGAGGGCCGGGGTGATGAGGGTCTTTCGCCGACTCGGACAGCGATCCGACAACCAGAAATTTAGCCGGTCGCTTTGAGCTTGCCTGTCGCTTCGAGCTTTCCGGTCGCTTCGAGCCTGCCGACCCGGTGCTCCAAGTGGATATAGCTGTAGCGAGTGTAGGATTCGAGCGTGCCGAGCCTCTGGGAGATATCGTCTCCCAGCTTCACCAATCGCTCGGCGAGATTGTTGACAACCTCGACGACGAAGCCGATCTCGCCGCGCAGATCCTCAATGGCCTCGAAACGTTCCCGAAGCGCCAACAATTGCTGGTCGAGGACCGACGAGCGCCTATCCATCGTGGACAGGCGCTCGTCTACCAAGAAGACACGCTTGTCGAGGGAAGAGAAGTGTCGGTCGAGGTACTTCAAGAGATCTTTGTCCATGGTCCTCTGTTCTCAGTTCCCGCTACTCCACCATGGTTTGACGCCGGAACGTAGTCACTATCGACGACTTCCGTCTCAGGCTCCTTGGCGCCTCCCCTCCCGCTCCCACAGATAGTCGATGTCGAAGGTGAGGTAAATCTTCTCCGGCAGCGCCTTCAGCATCGCGGGGAAGAGCGCCTCGGCCTGATCGAGCTGGTAGCCCCAGAGGACCGGCATCGAGCGCTCGCGGATCAGCCGGGCCTCCGGCGAATGCACCGCGCTGCCATACCGGCTCCTCTCGGAGGGCGTTGGCGGTTGGTGTCCGAAGCCCGGTGCCACACGGCTACCGTGGGAAACTGGAATCGGTCTTCCGCTCTTCCAGGACGCCTTGGAGCTGTGCCAGCTCGACGGGCTATTAGTGCGCCTTTGACTTTACTACCAGTTGTTCTGGAACCGCGAGGCAGATTTAAGTCTTAGAATACCTGGCATGGCCTCATTGAATACTGCCGCCAAGGTTTTTCTCGGGATTGGCGTATTGCTACTCGTGGTCAGTGCCGCCCTTGCTACTTGTGCCGGCTGCATGGCAGCTCTCGGCAGAAATCCGGCGACCAGATCAGCGCCGGTCTCGACGCCAAGCTCAGCACCGATGACGCCGGCCGAGGACGCCTCATTCAGGCGCATCCGTATCCAAGGCATGATGGATTTCGTTGTAGCAAGCAAAGAACTTAGCCGGAATCATGCGGCGCTGGAGCACCGAGTACGGAACTTCTGTAGAATCCAGCACCCCGATACAGGCTTTTGCTGGATTTTGGTTTGGTCGCGGGAATCTCTGGTTCCAAAAGATCTGCCGATGTCGGATAGGCAAGCAAATGCCATGGTTGCTTCCTACAATCGGAATCCAAATACAGGGCACGACTGCTTTCAGCTTGTTCGCAAGGGCACCGGCTACTACCATTCGGGAGAGTGTGGTCCCCATGCCGACTCTCCCAGCGATCCGCGCCACAATCCAATTCCTTGAGCGTCAAGACACCCAGTGTGGCCATGGCCTAGTGGTTTTTCTCTAGCCGCTCGTCCAACTCACTCCTGAGCTCTCGGAGGTCGGGAAGATCGGTTCGGTTCTCCCAGAGGCCACGGGCTTGACGCAGCATGGGAATTCGATTCTTGGCGACACGAAGCTCAAGGCTATGCAGAAGGCCGTGAGCGATTTCCGCCCTCTCCTCTTCGGGAAGCTCGAGGGCGTCTTTCAGGAGCTGTTGAGCGTACTTGGACATGGGATAGTCTACTCGCGATCAGCCCTTCCTCCCCTCCCGCTCCCACAAATATCCCAAGCACTGGCCGCTGGCGAGGCATATTACGGGGGAGATTTTGAACGTGAACGGGGGGAGCGTGTTGGTGGGTTAGACCGGGTTAGACCCTGGGTCGCCTCGAGCGTCTCATCCGAGAATCGAGGTCCTTGTAGAGGAGGCGATTGAAGGACTCGACACCGTCGAGCCGCTCGGAGATCTCTTCTCCCTGCCTCTGCAGTTGGTGGCTGACCGTGGTGACACCTTCGGCGACAAGCTGAACTACGCCCTGGAGGTTCTCGACCTCGATATAGACACTGCGAACCTCGGTTTCCAGCTTGTCGAACCGCTGCGTGGTCTCCTGTCGAAGCTGCGTAGTTTCGTCCCGAAGAGAGCGAACCTCTTGATTCACTCCGTCGAACCGCTGCGCGGTCTCCTGTCGAAGCTGCGATGTCTCCTCCCGAAGAGAGCGAACCTCTTGATTCGTTCCCTCAATACGCTGTCCCAGCTCATCGAACCGCTTTGTGTTCTCTGCCCGAAAGGCCTGTAGATACTCCAGAAGCTCTTGATCCATGAGTTCCCTGTTCTTGAGTTGTGCAACGCTACCATGATCCTCGGTGGGAGGGATAGCGTGGATCGACGACTGCCGGTTCAGGCTCCTTGGCGCCTCTCCTCCCGCTCCCACAGATACCCCAAACATTTGTAGATCAGCTTCGCCGCCAGGAAGTCGCTCGCAGGATGCCCGCCGACGGGCGCCAGCTCGATCAGGTCCATGGCCACCACGGTCTTGGTGCGGAAGAGGTGGCGCAGGAGCCGGAGGGTGGGGTACCACTGGCCGCCTCCCGGCTCGGGTGTGCCGGTGGCGGGGATGAGCGCGGGGTCGAAGTAGTCGATGTCGAAGGTGAGGTAGATCTTCTCCGGCAGCGCCTCCAGCATCTCCGGGAAGAGCGCTTCGGCTTGGTCGAGCTGGTAACCCCAGAGAACCGGCATGGAGCGCTCGCGGATCAGCCGGGCCTCCGGCGCCGAGAGCGAGCGGATGCCCACCGGCAGGGTCGGAATCCCGGCGTCCACGATGCGCTTCATGACGCTCGCATGGCTGTAGGGCGTACCCTCGAACTCCTCTCGCAGATCCGAGTGGGCGTCGAACTGGACGACGCCGATCTCGCCGTGGACCTCTTTTGTCGCTTTGACCGGGGCCTGGCTCAGGCTATGCTCACCGCCCAGGGTAACCAGGAACTTTCCCCGCTCGAGGTGGACCTTGGCTTCGGCCTGAAGCTCGGCGAAGCCCTCCTCCATGTCGAAGGCTTCCGGGAGGAACGGCGGCAGGGTCGCGATCCCCTGCACCGAAGGCTCGCCGTCCAGCTCCTCGTCGAAGAGCTCCATGGCCTGGGAGGCGCGGAGGATGGCGGCCGGACCGTGGGCCGTTCCCTTGCCGTAAGAGGTCGTGCGCTCGAAGGGGACGGGAAGCACGACGACGCGGCTCGCCTCGTAGTCGCTGGCCGCCTCGTCGAGGAGGCCGAAGTTGGTGGGGAGATAAGGCATTTTTTGAGAGTCCTTTGCGGAAAGGGATTGAGGAGCCGATGGCTGATTATCTCATTCGCGAGCTCCCGGAAGGCGAGCGTCCCCGGGAGCGGCTGCTGGAGCATGGCGGGCGCACCCTCTCCGACTCGGAGCTGCTGGCCGTGCTGCTGCGCACGGGCAAGGTCGGCGTCTCCGCCATTCAGCTTGCCATGGACCTGCTGCTCCAGAACGGCGGCCTTGGCGGCCTGCTGACGGCGACTCCCCACTCGTTGCGGCGCACCGGCATCGGTCCGGCGAAGTCCGCCGCTTTGCTGGCCGCAGTCGAGATCGGCCGCCGCCTCGCCGGCGAGCAGCTCATGGACCGCGAGCCCCTCTCCCGGCCACGCGACGTGGCGCGCTACCTCGCGTTGCGCTACCACACCAGCGATCAGGAGGTGATGGGCGCCCTCTTCCTCGACGCCCGCGGCCACCTGTTGGGGGAGCGGGAGCTTTTCCGCGGCACGATGAGCCGCATCTCCGTCGAGCCCCGCGAGATCCTCCGCGAGTGCCTCCAGCGGGGCGCCGTCGCCATCTACCTTTTCCACACCCATCCCAGCGGCGATCCCTCGCCCAGCGCCGAGGACATTCTCTTCACCCGGCGCATGGAAGAGGCCGCGGAGATCGTCGGCCTCCGCTTGGCGGACCATGTCGTCCTCGGCAGCCAGGGCCGCTGGGCCTCGCTCAAGGAGCGGCGGGAAAAGGGCGCGTGGTAGCCTACCGCGCCATGGCGACCTACCACCTGATTTGCAGCAGCGGCATCGCCGGCGACATGTTCCTGGGAGCCTGCCTGGACCTGGGTATGCCACTCGACGTGCTCACGGACGTCGTGGCCCGACTGGGCCTTCCCGGAGTTTCCGTCGAGAGCCGCAAGGCCTCCCGCGGCGGCTTCGTGGGGACCCGCTTCCGCGTTCTCGTGGAGGGCCGTCCTGTCGAGGGTCCGGATCCGGAAGAGCACAGCCACGAGCATCATCACCACCATCATCATCATGACCACGATCACCCGCACGATCATCCTCATGAGCACAGTCACACCCGTGGATTGACGGAGATCCGCGAGATCATCGCGCGGAGCGCCCTTTCTCCCCAGGTGAAGGACCGGGCCGTGCGTCTCTTTCAGCGGCTGGGGGAGGCCGAGGCCAAGGCCCACGGCATGCCGATCGAGAACGTTCATTTCCACGAGGTGGGAGCGATCGACTCGATCGTCGACCTGGTGGGCGCGGCGGCGGCGGTGGAGTACCTGGCTCCGGAGCGGATCACCTGCGGCCCCGTGAACGTCGGCAGCGGCCGGGTGAAGATGGCCCACGGCGAGGTATCCATCCCCGCTCCGGCCACGGCCGAGCTGTTGAAAGGCATCCCCATCTTCGGCGGTCCGGGCGGCGAGCTGACGACCCCGACCGGGGCCGTCCTCCTCGCCGAGCTGGTCACGGAGTACGTCGATCTGCCCGCCATGATCCTGGAAGGCACCGGCACTGGCCTGGGCAAGAAAGAGCTGCCCCACCAGCCCAACGCCCTGCGGCTCCTCAAGGGACAGACCTCTGGATCAGGGCACGCCGAGGTCATGGTCGTGGAGGCCGAGATCGACGACCTGCCGGGGGAGGGCTTCGGCTTTCTCATGGAGCGTCTGCTCGCGGCGGGCGGCTTGGACGTCTACTTCACGCCGGTGCAGATGAAGAAGAACCGGCCTGGCACGCTGGTGACCCTCCTCTGCCGCCGGCCTCAGCTCGCGGAGCTGGCGGGCGTCCTCCTTGCCGAGTCCGGCTCCCTGGGCTGCCGCTACCACGCGGCGGCGCGCTTCGAAGCGGACCGGGAAATTCTGGAGGTCCAGACCGCGTTCGGAACCGTGCGGGTGAAGCGAGCCCGGCTCGACGGCCGGCCCCTCGCCATCGCCCCCGAGTTCGAGGACTGCCGGCGTTTGGCCCTGGCGAGCGGCGTACCCTGGCGGGACGTCTACTACGCGGCTCTGGCCGTGGCCGGCGCATCGGCATCGTAGATCCTGATCCGCATCCTGGAGACCCAGAACGTTGAGTACATTGCAAACCCCCGCCCAGGGGCGGCTGGAGCTTGGCCTTGCCGGCCAGGGCGCCTTCCGCTGGGCGGTCGCCGATATCAAGGGAGTGCTCGCTGAGGCTCGCGACCGCTTCGATCTCTGGCCCGTGCCCACGGCGGCGCTGGGCCGCTGCCTCGCCGGGGCCGCGCTGCTTCAGCGCCTCGCCACCAAGACCCCAAGCCGTTTGATGCTGGAGGTGCGAGGGGATGGACCCATCCTGCGCGTAATCGCCGAGGCTGACGAAGAGGGAAACCTGCGCGGCATGGTGGGCGATCCGCAAGTGCAGGTCGCGGACTGGCCGAACGGCAAGCTCGGCGTCGGCCGGGCGGTCGGCAAGGGCCATCTGCGGGTGATGCGGGCCTTCGACGACGGCCGGCCCACCTACCAGAGCCAGGTGGAGCTGATCAGCGGCGAGATCGGCATCGACGTCGCCCACTACCTTCGCCAGAGCGAGCAGACCTACTCGGCCGTCCTCCTCGGCGTGCTCACCCGGCCGAACGGCCTCGTGGCCGCCGCGGGCGGCATGGTGGTGGAGGCCATGCCCGGGGCTCCCGAAGAGGGCATTCAACGCCTCGAAGCCAATTTCTCGAACCTTCCCGGCATCAGCGAGCTGCTGGAAGGCGAGGGGATCGAAGGCGTGATCGCGAGGGTGCTGCATGGCCTCGATCCCGAGATCGCCGAGACCCGCGACCTGCGCTATCGCTGCCGGTGCAGCCGCGAGCGCTTCCTGCAACAGCTCGTCCTGCTGTCGGCGGAGGATCGCCAGTACTTGGCCGAGGAGCCGCTGATCAAGGCCGATTGCCACTTCTGCGGCGCCCACTACGAGTTCACTCGGGGAGAGCTGGCCGTGTCGTAGGAGTGCGCCAAGGCGTCACTATCTCCTCTACCAACACCGTTACCTCCACACTGTAGAGACGCCCCGTTTCCGGGGGAACCCCGGATGGGGGCGTCTCCGAAGCGGAGACATTGATTCAAATCGGAAGGGATCGTCCCGGCAGCACCAAGGCAAATCCAGGGGTCCTGTACCCGCGGACAGTCTTCGAGGAGTCAGGCGTTATCGCCGCCTCGGAGACGCCCCCACCGGTGGTTCCCCCCGGCACGGGGCGTCTCTACAGTGGGAGGCCGGCGTCGGTAGAGGAACGGTGACGGGTACACCCCCTATACCTGGAAGGGCGATGGGAGAAGAAGGCCGGGGTGATGAGAGTCTTTTTGCTACAATCGCCCGTCCCATGGCCACCTACTACCTCACCACCCCGATCTATTACGTCAACGGCCCTCCCCACCTGGGCCACATGTACACCACCATCGTGGGCGACACGCTCATCCGCTATCGGCGCATGGCGGGCGATGAGACCTACTTCCTCACCGGCACCGACGAGCACGGCCAGAACATCGAGCGCGCGGCCCGCAAAGAGGGCATCGCGCCCATCGAGCTTGCCGACCGCGTGGTGGCCGAGTACCGCCTTTTGCGCGGCAGGCTGGGCTTCTCCTATGACGACTTCGTGCGCACCACCGAGGAGCGTCACCGCTGGGGCGTCGAGGAGATGATCCGCCGCATCGAGGCGGCCGGCGATCTCTATACGGCCGTCCATGAGGGCTGGTACTGCTCGCCCTGCGAGACCTTCTACACCGAGAAGGAGCTGGCGGCGGGGCAGACCTGCCCGGTGCACGGCACGCCGGTCGAGTGGAAGTCCGAGGAGAACGTCTTCTTCCGCCTCTCCAAGTACCAGCAGCCGCTGCTCGATCTTTACAAGCAACAGCCGGGCTTCGTGCGGCCGGCCACGCGCATGAACGAGGTGCGCTCGTTCGTGGAGTCGGGGCTGCGCGACCTCTCGGTTTCGCGGGCCAGCGTGGAGTGGGGGATTCCTTTTCCCGGTCACCCGGGGCAGACGGTCTACGTCTGGCTCGACGCGCTCACCAACTACATCAGTGCCCTGGGCTTCGGCGGTCCCTCGACGGCGCTCTATGAGCGCTTCTGGGAGCACGGCGACACGCGCATCAACCTGGTGGGCAAGGACATCCTCCGCCACCATGCCGTCTACTGGCCGGCCTTCCTGCTCTCCGCCGGCCTGCCGCTGCCCACCACGGTCTGGAGCCACGGCTGGTGGCACCGCGACGGCCGCAAGATGTCCAAGTCGCAGGGCAACATCGTGCGTCCCGCCGATCTCATCGACCGCTTCGGCGCCGACGCCGTGCGCTACTTCCTGCTGCGGGAGATGGTCTTCGGTCAGGACGCGAGCTTTTCGGACGAAGCCTTCATCGATCGCTACAACAGCGATCTGGCGAACGATCTCGGCAACACCGTCTCGCGCGTCGTGACCCTCGCCCGCAAAGCCTTCGACGGCAAGACCCCGCCGGAGCGGTGCAACGACAACCCGCTGATCGCCGTGGCCCGGCAGAGCGCCGCCGACTACCGCGCGGCCATGGACGAGCTTTCCTTCAGCCGTGCCCTGGAGGCGCTCTGGCGTCTGCTGGCCGAGGCCAACCAGTACATCGTCGTCAACGAGCCGTGGAAGCTCATCAAGACCGAAGGCGCGAGGGAGCGACTGTCGAAGGTGCTGTGGAACGGCCTCGAAGCCGTGCGCATCGTCGCCACCGGTCTTCTTCCTTTCATGCCGCGAGTGGCCGCCGAGGTGCTGGCGGCTGTGGGCTCGGCCGAGCCGCCCACCGACCTCGCCGCCCTGGAGTGGGGCGGCACGCCCACCAACGCCGAATTGCCTGAGCCCAAACCCTTGTTCCCACGCATCGACAAGGAGGCGTACCTCGCAGAGGGACATCCTCCGGAGACCGAGAAGAAAAAGATGGAGACCTCCGAGACCGCTTCAGCCGCGGCGCCCGTTGCCACCGAGAAAAGCCTCGTCACGATCGATCATTTCTTTCAGACCGAGCTGAAGGTGGCGACGATCCTTGCCGCCGAGCCCGTGCCGAAGTCGAACAAGCTGCTGAAGCTCTCCGTGGACGTGGGAGAGGGAGCGCCGCGCACCCTCGTCGCCGGCATCGCCCTCGCCTACAAGCCCGAAGACCTGGTGGGCAAGCAGGTGATCGTGGTCGCCAACCTCCAGCCGGCCAAGCTGATGGGCGTCGAGTCCAACGGCATGGTCCTCGCCGCCTCGCTCGACGGCAAGCCCGTGCTTCTGCATCCGGCGGCCGAGGTCCCGAACGGTACGCGAGTCAAGTGAGCGAGGTCGATCTTTCAGGCCCGATCGACTCGCACTGTCATCTCCAGAATCTGCCGCCCGAGGAGCGCGAGCGCGCCCTCGACGCGGCGCGGGAGCGGGGAGTGCGGGGGTTCCTCGTTCCGGCCACGAAGCTGGAAGAGTCCGAGGATCTCCTTGCCTTCTGCCACCAGCACCCGGACGTCTGGTGCGCCCTGGGCACGCACCCCCACGACGCGGCGTCGTGGAAAGACGGTGACGTCGATCGCCTCCGCTCCTTCCTCGCGGATCCGAAGGCCGTGGCGGTGGGGGAGTGCGGCCTCGATTTCTTCTACGACTACTCGCCGCGGGACGCGCAGTTCCGCGCCCTGCGCGAGCAGTGGGAGCTGGCGATCGATCTCGGCCTGCCGGTCGTCGTCCACAACCGCGACAGCAACGACGAGATGCTCTCCGTCGTCCGCGAGGACGCCTTCCGCGACCTCCAGGCCGACTTCCACTCCTTCGCGGGGGGCCTCGCCATGGGCAGGGAGCTGATCGAGCGCGGCTTCTACCTGGGGCTTTCGGGGATGATCACCTTCCCGAAAGCCGACAACGTCCGCGAGGTCATCCCCATCCTGCCGCCGGACCGCGCCCTCGTGGAGACGGACACGCCCTATCTGGCTCCCGTGCCCTACCGCGGCAAGCCCAACCGTCCCGCCTACGTCGTGGAGATCGCGGAGCGGTTGGCGAAGGAGACGGGGGAGACGTTCGAGGAGACCTGCCGGCGGACGGGGGAGAGCTTCTACCGGTTGTTTTGCAAGGCGATCCCGGCTACTTCGCCGTGAACCCTGGAAGTGATCCCGGCGCCGAGTTTTCTCTTCCAACTCGGGGCGGGTCGCTGTAGCATGGTGGAAATCTCTCTAGAGGAGTGCTCACCATGAGCGAATGCCTTCCGCTGTCGAAGGTCCTGCATGCCGAGTACAACCACCTCTATCCTGAGGACCCCCTGTCGCCCGAGATCGCTGGTGATCTCAACAAAGTCATCGCGGCGCTGCACCAGAAGGAGCGTAGCGCGCTCTGCGTCTCCGGCGGCGGGATCCGGAGCGCGACGTTTGCCCTCGGCGTCATTCAGGGACTGGCGAAGCTCGGCAAGAGCGCGGGCGACAGCGTCCTGGCGAAGCTGGACTACCTTTCCACCGTCTCCGGCGGCGGCTACATCGGCTCTTGGCTGTCGAGCTGGTCGGCGCGGAATGGTGGGATCCAACCGGTCATCGAGGAGCTGCGCGAACCGACGGGCGACAAGCTGATGCCGGAGCCCCCGCCCCTCCAGCACCTCCGCGAGTTCAGCAACTATCTGACGCCGAAGCTCGGGCTCCTGTCGGCCGATACCTGGACCTTCGCAGGCACCTATTTCCGCAATCTGGTGCTGATGTGGCTCGTGCTCATTCCGCTTTTCATCGGCGTCCTGGCCATCCCGCGCCTGTTCGTCAGCCTCATCCTGGGGCTGCCCCACGAAGAGGCAGGGTCATGGATCAGGATCATCGCCCTTGTCCTGTTCTTTTGGGCCCTCGGATTTCTGGCCTTTACGCGTCCGGCTGGAAAGACTCCGCCGAAAGGATGGCTCTACTCCAATGCCGCGTTCCAGATTCTTTGCCTTCTACCTTTCGGCCTCGTAGCGGTCGCGCTGGTCATTGGCCACGCCTGGTTCGATATTACAAGGTTCACGCTGTCGAGCATCGCGGGGGCGGCGGCGGGCACCTCGGCCTTCGCGTCGCTGATCTACTCGATCCGCTATTGGCGCGCCAACGCGAGAGAGACTCGCGACGACAAGCGCCCGAACGTGTCGCTCGCGTCCTACACGCTCAAGAAGCAGTTGTTCGAGATCGCCGTCGGCGCGGTCAGCGGTGCGTTCTTCGGCGCGCTCATCTACTGGTTTCTCGGGTCGTTCGAGCATGGACCCGGCAATACGTTTCCACCCATGAAAGCGCCTGACGTACTGGCCTGGTTGAAGGCTTATCCGCCGCAGCTCAGCGACTCGCTCGCGGCGTCGTACGTCGTCTTCGGCGTTCCCCTGATCTTTCTCGCGATGGTCCTGCAGTCGACGCTGTTCGTGGGTGGAACGAGCTGGTTCAACGAAGACTTCGACCGCGAATGGTGGGGCCGCGCCGCCGCCTGGGTGTTCATCGCGGGAATCGGGTGGATCGTGCTGACCGCCACCGCGATCTACGGGCCGGTCGCCCTCCACTTCGCTCCCAAGGCCATGGCCTCCGTGGGCGGCATTTCGGGCCTGATCTCCGTTCTTCTCGGCAAGAGCGGCAAGACCAGCGCGAACAACAAACAGAAGGAGAAAGAGACGACGACCGGCAAGTTGTCCAACGTTCTCCTCGCCATGGCGGTACCGCTTTTCGTCTTCGTCCTGCTCGCGGCGCTTTCACTCGTTACGACGACGGGGGTGCGCAAGTGGCTGGAACACGAGAAAGAGATCGGCCAACAGCCTGACGCGGATGAGCTTGCCGTTCTACGGACGGCGACGTGGAGCTATCAGCAGAAAGCGCCTGAGAACGTGCAGCCGCTCGGCGACGGGGAGCGGTCCCTGAAGACCACCGACCATCGCGCCGTGGAGGCGGAAGAGCTCGCGGGGCTTGACCATCTCTATGTAATCGAGCGGACGCCTCCGACGAAGGCGCTGCTCCTCGTGCTCGGTTCGATTCTCTTGAGCCTGATCGCGTCCTACCTCATCGGCGTGAACCGCTTTTCCATGCACGCCCTCTATCGCGACCGCCTGATCCGCGCCTACCTTGGAGCGTCGAACAGCAAGCGCGCTCCCAATCCCTTCACCGGCTTCGACCCCCGGGACAACATTCCCATGAAGGAGCTCCAGCAGCGCCCGATGCATCTGGTCAACATGACGCTCAACCTCGTCGCCGGGGAAAATCTGGCCTGGCAGGAGCGCAAGGCGGAATCCTTCACGGCTTCGCCGCTGCACTGCGGCAACCTCCATCTTGGTTACCGGCCGACCGCCGACTACGGCGGGCCGCGCGGCATGACCCTCGGCACCGCGGTGGGGATCTCCGGCGCCGCGGCCAGCCCGAACATGGGGTATAACTCCTCGCCGGCGCTGGCCTTCCTCCTCACCTTCTTCAACGTCCGCCTCGGCTGGTGGCTCGGCAACCCGGGCCCTGCCGGCGACAACACCTATTACCTCCGCAATCCGCGCGCCTCGCTGCGGCCCTTGCTGGCCGAAGTCTTCGGCCATACCGATGCGTGCCATCCCTACGTGTATCTGTCGGACGGCGGCCATTTCGAGAACCTCGGATTCTACGAAATGGTCCTCCGCCGCTGCCGGCGGATCATCGTCAGCGACGCCGGCTCGGACGAGAAGTTCGTGTTCGAGGACCTCGGAAACGCCATCCGGAAGGTCTATATCGACTTCGGCATCCGTATCCGGATCGATCGCATGGGACTCTTCCCCCGCCCTCTGGACAAGGAAAAGAACGAAAACCCGAGGTACTGCGCGACCGGGCGCATCTTCTACTCCGACGTGGACGGCGAAGAGGCCCCGGTCGGCGAGTTCGTCTACATCAAGCCCGTGTTCTACGGCGATGAGCCGCAGGACATCTACAACTACGCGAAGACCAACGAGACCTTCCCTCACCAGTCGACCGCCGATCAGTGGTTCAGCGAGTCGCAGTTCGAGAGCTATCGGGCGCTGGGGAGCTTCACGGTCAGCCAGATCTGCCAGAAGAGGGACCCGGAGGACGTCAACACGATGGCGGAGCTCATCGAGGCGGCGCAGGAGTACGCCAAATGATGCCGCGCGGCTCTCAGGGCCGTAGCGGCACCTCGACCGCCGAAGTGCCGGTCGCGTAGGAGACGCCGGTGGGGCCTATCGAGCCGACTTTCGCGTCCAGCAGCGATTGACCCGCTTCGAGGGATATCAGACGCTGCGAAGGCGTGTAGGCGTAGGCCTTCCACTTGCCTTTCAGGTTTGCGAGGCCGGCGAGGTCGAGGTCCCCCGTCGCGAGCTGCGGCAGGGTCACCGTCAGGTATCTCAGGTGCGAGGGATTGCTGGCTGACAAGGGGGCGGTGGGATCATCGGACGGGGGAGGGCAGGCGTTCACGCTCTTCTGGCTGGCGAGCTTGGCTTCGGGTCCAGGGCCGACGATCCAGCGATCGGCCTTTCGTACGGAGACGAGCTCGGCCCCGGACACCAGCACATCGAGCACCTGGTCCGCGGGCAGGTCCGCGCTGAAGGCGGTGACGACGCCGTCCAGATTCTGTGGCACCCAGATCGGCTTTTCCAGAACCACCGACAGCGTACACAGGATCACCTTGAGATCGGCGCTGCGGACCGAGAGATCGATCGCCTCCCCCGTATAGCGTCCCGGTCGCGGCGCGGTTGCGGCCAGCGGCTTCTCAGCCCGGGAAACGAGATGCAGCGGCCCGGGTCCGACAGCCACCCCGACCGAGCTCATCGCGGCGAGCGTCTCGTCCAGGGTCGCCCCCTCGACGTCCAGGCTGACCCGTCCCTTGATGCCGGCAGCACCGGGAGACAGAACGAAGTTCAGGGCGGTCAACTCGTTGAGCACGAAGAAAACGTCGCTCAGCCGTACGCCGTGCAGATGGAGAGTGAGAGCGTCCTGGGAGGTCGCCGTCCCATGAGCTACGACCCGGCCGCCGGTGGGCTCGGGCGAGCAGACCTCGGTGGCCCAGAAATCGAAAAGGCCGTTGAAGATTACCGGCTCCCAGGGCACCTCACCCGCTTCCAGGCGCGCGGTGGCCGAGAACGTCTGACACCCACCGGCCGGAGACATCTCGACGTGGCTCACGAGGAAGCCGGCCTTGGCGAGAGCTGGCTTGAGCCCGTCGCGTGCCGAGGCGCCGGCGACGACTCCCTTGAGGACGATTTCGCCGCCGGCCCGGAGCGTGGTGAGCGCCGTGGCCCGCTCCCGGTTCAGGTTGTCGAAGGCGGCCAGGGCGGCGACGAGCCTGGGCTTCGATCGCTCCGTGACCTCGGTGAGCAGGCGGTGGGTCGCTTTGAGCTCGCGCAACTTGTCCCGGTAAGCGGTGACGACGTCCGGCGGCAGCGGCTTGATCTCCTCCGACGTATCCAGATAGCAGAGGAAGGCGAAGCCCGCGGTGAAGCTGACGACGTTGCCTGCCTCCACTTCGAGCCGCAGCGTCTCGAGATCCGTCAGCCGAACCAGGTCTCCCATCCGGTGCAGGAACGCGAGGACGTCCCCGTAGGAAGCGCGCCCGGAGATCTCCAGCCGGCGCAGCTCCAAAGATGCCGGCGAGCCGTCTTCCAGCTTGAGCCGCTCGCTGCCGGCAACGGCTTTGACCTCGATGGTGTCGATCCCCGAAGCCTTGGCGACCGCGCGGGCGCGCCGTGTCTCGTCCGCGGGATCGAGGCCGGGGGGCACGCGGCGCAGGAGCACGTCGATCTTCTCCGCGAGCGCCTGGGCCTCTCGCGACAGATCGACGACTTCCCGGACGGCCTTCCCGGATTGCGCCTGGGCCGCACCAGGGAAGGCGGCGGCAAGGAGAGCGACTACTACGAGACGGCAGGATTTTCTGGCCATGGTAGGCTCCAAGTTTAGCTCAGGAAGGCGAGATGAACCCAAACCTCTCCGTTGCGCAGCTCATGGCCAATCTGGAGGCGCAGATCGCGCACTTCGAAAGCCAGGAAGCCCTCCACGCCCAGCAGGCGGCCTTCCACCGGGAGCAGCAGAAGCTCAACGCGGCCGAGTTGGGGAAGGCCCGTGAGCGCTACGAGGCCTTCAAGGCCGCGACGGCGGCCACCGGAGACATGGCGCACCGCGCCGCCATCGCCGATGCCGCCCGTCAAGCGGAAGAGGACGCCCGCCTCCCGATCACTACGATCAGCGGGCTGATCGCCCGCGTCCTGGACGCCAAGCCGGCTGGCGAAACCTTCGGCCCCACGGCCGTGGCTCAGGAGCTCAACACCCGCTTCGGCAAGAGGCTCCGCCGCTCCCTCGACAGCCGCGCCGTCTCTGTCACTCTGAGACGCCTGGAGGCCGAAGGGCGGATTCATTTGGTGCAGGAGGGGAGGGCTTTCCACGAAGCGCGGTATGCACCGGGACCGAAGCCGGCGTGAGGAACGCCCCGTGAAGATGCCGCAGCGTGGCCAGAGATGCCGCATCCTGAGGATCGATGGCGCAGCTTATCCTTAGGCTGCGGCATCTACTCTCAGGTTGCATCATCTAAGGATAGGATGCGTCATCGATCCGTAGATGCCGCATCCTATCGATCGATGCCGCAGCCTATCGATATATGACGCATCCTATCCTTAGATGCCGCATCATAAGGATAGATGACGCAATCTACCCATCGATGCCGCAACATAAGCATCGACGGGCCATCCGATGGTTATTTTGGGCCTCCCCGGCAGAATTGCCGCAACCGATCCGCCGGTGAGCTGGCGGGCGGTAGGTCCAACAGGGCGCGATAGGATGCGCGAATGGGGATCGCGAGCGACCCTTTTCCGCTCCGCCGGGCCATTTATCGTCCCCTCGTCACGGAGAGTCGTGATTCGCGTGGACGTTGGTGACACGCCGGCCCAAGGGGCCGTGATCCCTAAGCCCAGGCCAACGGCCTGGGTGATGCGCGAAGGGGGATCGACCCACGGAATATCGAGGTGATGGCCGACAACATGGCGACCTCTGGAACGAGGTCAACCTTCATCCCGGCCCCGCGTCTCAAGATGCTTCTGCAGGGCCCGCTCGAAACGCAAGGCCGTTGGACGGATCAGCGGGCGATACAGATAGCGCAATACCCAACCCGGCACCCATTGGCCGCGCTCTTCGTTGGCGACTCTGGCTCTGGGGTGAACCATGAATCGAAAGCCAACGGGCCGATAGTTCGCGCTGCTGCGCCAGAGCTCGATGCGGTTGACGTGCTTGACGCTCTTGTAGCCGTAATGGGCTGGCGCTACCAATCGCAGTGGCGCGCCATGCGCGATGGTCAGGGGTTGACCGTTCAACCGATCCGCGAGAAGCACGTCCGGAGCCATCAGGTCTTCGAGCGGTAGGCTCGACCGGGCACCGTCTTGGCCGCGCAGAACGACAAACGTCGCGTCCGCAGGCGGGCCAGCCAGAGGCAATACGATCTCCTGGTAGAAGTCCGAAAAGCGAATGCCACTCCACTGAAGCTCTCTACGTGTCCACGTCGTCACGCAATGAAAGTCAGAGCACTGCTGGACGCGCGCAATGTGCTCGAGCCCAAGACCGACTTCAAGGGATGTCCTGACGTCGCCGGCGATCTGAATTTTCGCGGGTCCTATGGCGGTCGGAAAACGGACGGCGAATGGGGTCAAACCGAAGCGTGGAAAGGTCTCGATTTCGTGTTGTCCCGGTGGCAGAGGTTCTTCCGCATCTCGGCGTGGCGGTCGAGAGGGAGAGGGTCGCTCGGTAGGGCTTGGCATGGCAGGGAAGTTTAGCGTACGGGGCGGAGGCCGGTCCTTCCGGGCGCGGTATGATGCGCGAATGGGGATCGACCCGCGGAACATCGAGGTGATGGACGACGACATGGCGGAGGTCTTCCGCGCCATGACCGGAGCCCAGCGTCTGAAGATCGCGAGCGACCTCTTCCGCTCCGCCCGGACCATGATCGCCAGCCACCTCGCCGCCGAGCATCCAGACTGGGATCCGCAGCGCCTTCAGGAGGAAGTGGCGAGGAGGCTCTCCCATGGAGCAGTCTGAGCTGCTCCACTTCGTCGTCGAGGCTCTGGAGAGGATCGGCCTGCGGTACTTCGTGACCGGTTCGATGGCCACCATCTTTTTCGGCGAGCCCCGCTTCACCAACGACATCGACATCGTCGTGGATCTGCCCGCCGGCAAGATTGCTGAACTCTGCGCGGCCTTTCCGTCACCGGACTTCTATCTGAGCGAGGAGACGGTTCGCCGGTCGGTCTCGCGGCGGGGGCAGTTCAATATCATCCACCCGTCCTCCGGCCTCAAGGTGGACATGATGGTTCCCGCCGACTCGCCCTTCAACCGGAGTCGCTTCGCGAGAGCGAAGAAGATCCGGCCGGCGCCTGGTTTCGATGCGACCTTCTCCTCGGCCGAGGACGTCATCCTCAAAAAGATGGAGGCCTACCGCGAGGGAGGCTCCGAGAAACACCTGCGTGACATTACAGGCGTCCTGAAGATCAGCGGCGCACACCTCGACCGCGGCTATATTGAGGACTGGGCCGACCGTCTGGGAGCCGCGGAGATATGGCGGAGGATTCTGAAGCGAGCGGGGAAGGGGTGAGTCTTCAGCGGTCTTTGCCGAGATTGCGGTGCGCGAAAACCTGCCTCTCCAACAGCCGCCAGCCATTCTCAGTTCTTACAAACCGGAGTCTTCCGTCCTCCTTATAACCTTCTCCTGCCTTGTACGTTGTCATTTCGGAGTGGCCCTTAGGAAAGACAACGTCTGCTTGATAGTCCATTGTGTAGTATTTTGCTCCATTCTCGGTTTCGGCAAGGCCGTCAGTCTTATGCAGGCTTACTACCTGCACTTCTGATGGAGCAACCTGCCTTTTCAAATATGACTCCAGCAATTGCCGGGCATTGGATTCGCTTGGTTGTTGGGAGCAGGCTAGGCCAACCAGCGCTATGATGCTTAGAAGAAATAGACGCAATTTTTCCTTGCCAGGCAGTGCAGCATCCCCCGTCTTGGAAAACACGTGACCTCTGCCGGACAACCTTGTTTGTGCTTTTCCACCTCTGGCCTTCATAGTCGTTCTCGACTTGCCGTTGTTCAGGTCAGGACTCCCTTCGCGCTCGGGCATTCTCTTGATTTTTCGGGCCATCGAGATGGTACACCGATCCTTAAACATCGTCAATCCTGGAGCCGTTGTGTTCGATCCTTTGGGCGACGTCACCCAAGGCTTGCGTCAGCCGCGTGCGTTCCTCGGCATACTGCTCCGGCCAGCGAGGATCGTACGGGACCACGTCGAGCTGTGGCACGGCCTACACCGGGTTCGGCACATCAATGAACTCCGCCTCAATACCGAACCTCTCCGCCAAATGCTCGCCGAGGGCGCGAATCCCCAGCCTCTCCGTCGCGTAGTGGCCGGCGGCGAGGTAGTGGATGCCGGCTTCCCGGCAGACGTTCATCACCCACTCGGAGACCTCGCCGGTGATGTAGGCGTCCAGCCCTTCGTCGATGGCCTGGTAGAGCTCCCGCTGAGCGCCGCCGCTGATGATTCCCAGCGATTTGACGGGATCGGGACCGGAGAGGAAGGCGAGGGGCTCCTGACCGTAGATGCGGCGACAGCGGCCGTTGAGCTCTTCGGCGGTGATGGGCTCCGGGAAGCGGCCCCTGAAGCCGACGGGCAGCCCCTCATGGATGCCGAAGGGCTCCAGGTCGGTGAGGCCGAAGGCTCGGCAGGCCAGGGAGTTGTTGCCGATCTCGGCGTGGCGGTCGAGGGGGAGGTGGTAGGCGAGGAGGCTCATCTCCCCACGGATCAGCTCGGCGACGCGGCGAAACTGGAAGCCGGTCAGGGTGCGGGGCATGCCATCCCAGAACAGCCCGTGGTGGACCAGCACGGCGTCCGCCCCCGCCTTGCGGGCTCGGACGAACAGCTCGTGACAGGACGAGACGCCGGTGACGACCTTGTGGACATCCTCCCGTCCCTCGACCTGGAGGCCGTTGGGGCCGTAGTCCCTTCCCTGGGAGGCGTCGAGATACTGGTCGAGATAGGCGACGAGGTCTTGAAGGCTTGGCATGACAGGAAGTCTAGCGTACGGGGAGATATACCGAGCCTGCCCAAAAAAGAAAAGGGCGACCCGAAGGCCGCCCCGTCGAACCGCTAGATTGGAGAAGGTCGCTTAGCGCCGCGGACCGCGGTCGCCGCTGCGGCCACCACCTCGGCCTCCGCGGTCGCCGCCACGGCCTCCGCGATCGCCACCGCGTCCGCCCCGGTCACCGCCGCGGCCTCCACGGTCGCCGCCGCCCTCACGCTCGCCGCCGCCTCCGGCCATGGCCATCTCCATGCCTTCGTACTGTGACGGATCGTAGTCCGGCGCTTCCATGATGACCGCCTTGCGCGACAGCCGGATCTTGCCGGTCTCGTCGATGTTGATGACCTTGACGGACATCTCGTCGCCTTCCTTGACGACGTCCGAAACCTCGCGGACGCGGTAGGGGGCGAGCTCGCTGATGTGCACGAGGCCGTCCGTGCCCGGCATGATCTCGACGAAGGCACCGTAGGCCTCGACGCGGCGCACCGTGCCCGTGTAGACCTTGCCGATCTCGGCCACCTCGGTCAGGCGCTCCACCATCTGGATGGCGCGCCGGGCCGCCGGCTCGTCCGGCGAGGCGATGATGACCTTGCCGTCGTCCTCGATCTCGATGTTGCAACCGGTCTCTTCGATGATGGAGCGGATCGTCTTGCCACCGGGTCCGATGACGTCGCGGATCTTCTCCTTGGCGATCTGCAGGGTGTAGAGGCGCGGCGCGAACTTCGAGATGTCGGTGCGCGGCTGGGGGATCGCACCCTCCATGATGCCGAGGATGTGCATGCGGCCGGCCTTCGCCTGCTCCAGGGCCACCTTCATGATCTCGCGGGTGACGCCGGTGATCTTGATGTCCATCTGGAGTGCCGTGACGCCCTCGCGGGTGCCGGCCACCTTGAAGTCCATGTCGCCGTAGTGGTCTTCCTGACCGGCGATGTCGGAGAGCACGGCGAACTTGTCGCCTTCCTTGATGAGGCCCATCGCCACACCCGCGACCGGCGCCAGCAGCGGCACGCCGGCGTCGAACATGGCGAGCGAGCCGCCGCAGATGGTGGCCATCGACGAGGAGCCGTTCGACTCCAGGATGTCCGAGACGACGCGGACGGTGTAGGGGAACTCGTCCTCGTGTGGCAGCACCGGCAGCAGGGCGCGGCGGGCGAGCACGCCGTGGCCGATCTCACGCCGGCCGGGGCCGCGCAGGAACTTCACCTCGCCGACGGAGAACGGGGGGAAGTTGTAATGCAGCATGAACTTCTGGATGCTCTCGCCCTCGTACTCCTCGATCACCTGGGCGTCGCGGCTGGTGCCGAGGGTGGCGGTGACCAGGGCCTGGGTCTCGCCGCGGGTGAAGAGCGCCGAGCCGTGGGTGCGCGGCAGGACTCCCGTCAGCACCTCGATGTCCCGGATCTCGTCGAGGCGCCGGCCGTCGAAGCGGGTGCGCTCGTCGAGCACCACCTCGCGCAGCAGCTCCTCTTCGAGGCGGGAGACGATCTTCTTGATCTGTCCCTTCTTGACCGCCTCTTCCTCGGGGATCTGCGCGAGGTAGGGCTTGACGACGCCGCCGACCGCCGCCTTGCGCTCGAACTTCTTCTTGGTGAAGAGGGCCGCCTTCAGGGACGCGGAGAGGTCGCCCTTGACCTGCTCGTAGAGCGCCTCGGGATAGACCTCGGGAGCGCTCCAGGACGGCTTCTCACGGTTGCCCTCGCGGAACAGGTCGTGCTGCGCCTTGATGATCTTCAGGATCTCCTGGTGGCCGCGGAAGATGCACTCCAGCAGCAGCTCCTCGGAGACCTGGTTGGCGCCGGCCTCCACCATCACCACCGCCTCCTCCGTGGCCACGACCACGAGGTCGAGGTCGGAGACGTCGCGCAGGCTGTTGGCGGGGTTCATCACCACCTCGCCGTTGATCAGCCCGACCCGCACCGCGCCCACCGGATGGTAGAAGGGGATGTCGGAGAGGACGAGCGCCACCGAGGCGCCGTTGATGGCGAGGATGTCGGGATCGTTCTCGTTGTCGGCCGAGAGGCAGAAGCCGATGATCTGGGTATCGGCCGTGTAGCCCTCGGGGAACAGCGGGCGCAGGGGGCGGTCGATCTGGCGGGAGGTGATGATCTCCTTCTCCGTCGGACGGCCCTCGCGCTTGAAGAAGCCGCCCGGGATCTTGCCGGCGGCCGCGGTGTACTCACGATAGTCGACGGTGAGCGGCAGGAAATCGCGCTCGATTCCAACTTTCTGATCCATGCAGGCGGTGGCGAGCACGACGGTGTCGCCGAAGCGAATGGTGCAGGAGCCGTTGGCCTGCTTGGCCCAGTGACCGGTTTCGATAATCAGGGTGCCTGAGCCGATGGGAACTTCTTTCCGTTGCTTCATGGGGGTTGTCTTCTTTCTCGTTTAATTTTTTGCTTGTCTCTCGTCTGTTTACGCCTCCGGCCCTGTGCCCCGCGTCTGGGCCTCGCTGATCCCGTGGGGAGCGGGGGAGCGAGTGGTCCGGAGGATCAGGACGGACCCCAAGACCGGATAAGGTCCCGGGGCTCGTGTCCTGTCGGGCTTACGTGGGGGTTACTTGCGGAGCCCGAGGCGCTCGATGGTCGAGCGGTAGCGCTCGACGTCCTTCCCCTTCAGGTAATCGAGCAGGCGGCGGCGGCGGCCGACCAGCTTGAGCAGGCCGCGGCGGCTGTGGTGGTCCTTGGTGTGGGTCTTGAAGTGCTCGGTCAGCTCGGTGATCCGGCTGGTGAGGATCGCGACCTGCACTTCCGGCGAGCCGGTGTCTGTCTCATGGGTCCGGTACTCGCTGATGATCTTCTCTTTGACTTCGCTGGTTTGCGCCAATGCAAACTCCTCCTTACATGTCTCTTTGCGCGCGCATTCTAGCACAGAGGCTTGTGCGCCGGCAGTTTATGGGGTATTGGGGCTGATCTTGGGACAATTTTTGGACTCAACGAAAGACGACCTTGGGCTGGACGATGCCGACACCGGCGGAGCCGATCCTCTCGACCACGGTGCCGACGGCGATGAGCTCCCGCCGGCGGTTGATCAGCTTGACCCAGTCCCCCTCTTCGCCCGCCAGCTCGCGCACCAGCACGGTCTGACCGTGGTGGATGCGGGTCTCCTGCTGCGGATCGGCCGTCACCTCGCCGAAGGGCAGGGGGATCTGGTCGAAGGGAATCCAGGAGGGACCCACCGGCTCGTCCGCCTGCACCGCGGCTTCGAGCTTGGCGACGGAAATCGCGTCCTCGGTCCGGAAGGTGCCGATGCGCGTACGGCGCAGGTCGGTGAGATGGGCGCCGAGCCGCAAAGCGACGCCGAGGTCGTGAGCCAGGCCGCGAGCATAGGTGCCCGAGGAGCAGGCGAGGTGGAAGCGCAGGCGGCCGTCCGTGATCTCACCGATGGGGCTGAGCTCGTAGACCGTCACCTCTTTGGGCTCGGTGGGCACTTCCTCGCCACGGCGGGCCAGCTCGTAGAACTTGACCCCTTGGACCTTCTTGGCCGAGTACGGGGGAGGCTGCTGCTGAATCTCCCCCTCGAAGGTCTTCATCGCCGAGGCCACCTGCTCGGTGGTGAGGGTCGCCACGGCTTCCTGCGGCGCCTCGGACACCACCTTGCCCGAGGCGTCGTAGGTGTCGGTCGCGATACCGAAGCGCATCGTTCCCTCGTAGACCTTGGGAGCGCGGATGAGGAAGCGGGTCAGCCGGGTGCCCGTGCCGAGGGTCAACAGGAGCAGGCCGGTGGCGTCCGGGTCCAGGGTGCCGCAGTGCCCGATCTTCTTCTGCTTGAGGATGCGGCGCACCCGTTGCACCACGTCGTGCGAGGTGAAGCCGGGGTCCTTCTCGACCAGCAACAATCCATCCTTCATTTCCATAAGGTCAGCTCAGCGCGGCTCCCAGCTCGGAGGCCACCTGCGAACGGATGGCCTCGCCGTCCGTTCCTTCCAGACTGAAGCCGGCGGCGTTCTTGTGACCGCCGCCGCCGTGGTGGCGGGCGATCTTCTCGACGTCCACCTCGCCGCGGCTGCGTAGCGACACCTTCGAGCCGTCCTCGCGCTCGCGGATGAGGGCCACGGCCTCGACCCCGGCGATGGAGCGCAGGTGATCGATGAGGCCTTCGGAGTCGCCGGTCGCCGCTCCCGCCTTCTCGAACATGGCGAGAGTCAGCCGGCCGGTGGCCACGCGCCCGCCCTCGTGAAGCTGGAGGGTCTGGAGCATTTCGCCCAGCAGGCGAACGACTCCCAAAGGCTGGCTCTCGTAGAGCCACTGCGACACCTGCTCGGGGTGGGCGCCCTCCCGCACCAGCGACGCGGCGGCCTCGAAGGCGGCCGGCGTGGCGTTGGAGAAGCGGAAGCCGCCGGTGTCGGTGACCAGGGTGAGGTAGAGGCAGCTCGCGAGCTCCGGCTCCATCGCCGCCTTCAAGCCCTGGGCCAGGCGGTAGACCATCTCGCCGACGGCCGGGGCCGCCGAGTCCACCCAGTTCACCGTGCCGTAGCACTGGTTGCCGAGGTGATGGTCGATGTTGATCACCGGCCGCTCGGAGAGGTGTTTTTCGAGCCCCGTGCGGTCCGGGCTCGGGCATTCCAGCACGATGATGGCGTCGAACTTCTCGGGGAAGCCGGCCGGCGGCTCCTCCCCGACGTGGATGCGGTCGCTGCCGGGCAGCGCCTTATAGACCGTGGGCGTGGGATCATGGTTCCAAACCACGGCCCCCTTGCCCAGGCCGCGCAGGAGACGCGCCAGACCCAGTTCGGAGCCGATGGCGTCGCCATCCGGGTTGGCGTGGCTGGTCAGTAGGAAACGGTTACCCTGGCGGATCTTCCGCAACAGGTCTTCAGGAGCTTTCGTCCCGCCCATGGAGGCTCTCCAAGAGGTCTGAGATCTGTTGACTATGCTCGGCGCCGCGGTCGAGCTCGAAGACGAGCTCGGGAGTCACCCGCAGACGGAGGCGATGGGCCAGCTCCGTGCGCAGAAACCCCCGAGCGTGGCGGAGGCCCTCGATGGCCTCCTGCCGCTGCGTGTCATCCCCCAGGACCGAGACCTTCACGGCTGCCCGGCGCAGATCCGGGGAGACTTCCACCTGGGTGACGGAGGCGAGCTTGACGCGCGGATCGTGCACCGACCGCAGCAGCAGGTCCGACAGCTCGGCCCGCAACAGGTCGCCCACGCGATCGCCGCGGCGGCTCAAGACGCCCCCTCCAGGAGCTGCGGATCCCAGCGGGTCAAATAGACCTCCGGGTCGCCCTCCACCTGGTTTCTCAACTCTTCCATCAGACGATCCATCTCGCTTTCACCGCCCGCGACCACCGCCGCCAGCGCGATCTCCGCCCGCTGGTGGAGATCGTGAAAATCGGTCTCCGCGATGGAGACCCGGTAGCGCTGATGCAATCTTTCGATCAGCGACTTGACGACCCGCCGCTTGTCCTTGAGGCTGCGGCTGGCGGGGAGGTGCAGCTCGAAAACCGAAATTCCGAAGATCATGATCTTTGGTAACAACGCGATTGGGTTGGGAAAGTAGGGGAGAGCCTCCCCCCGCCTTGCCAAGGCGGGGGAGCGCTTACCGCCACGCCCCGCCCGCTAGAGGACGGGCGCCACCTCTTCGCGGGTATGAGCCTCGATGAAGTCGCCGGGCTTGAAGTCCTGGAACCGCTCGAGCCCGATGCCGCAGTCGAAGCCGGCCCGCACCTCGGAGGCGTCGTCCTTGAAGCGGCGCAGCGAGGCGATCTTGCCTTCGTAGATGACGCGGTTGTCGCGCACCAGGCGGATCGCCGCGGTGCGCGGAATGACTCCCTCGACCACGTGACAGCCGGCGATAGTGCCGATCTTCGGCACCTTGAACGTGTCCCGCACCTCGGCGCGGCCGGCGGCCACCTCGCGGAACGTCGGCTCGAGCAGGCCGGTCATGGCCTTGCGCAGCTCGTCGATCAGCTCGTAGATGACGGTGTGGAGGCGGATCTCCACCTCTTCCTTCTCGGCCAGCTCGACGGCGGTGCGCTCGGGGCGGACGTTGAAGCCGATGATCACCGCCTTGGATGCCGAGGCGAGGAGCACGTCGTTGGTGGAGATGGCGCCGATTCCGGAGTGGAGCACCGTGACCTTGACCTTCTCGGTGCTGGCCTTGCCGAGCGCCTCCTTGAGCACCTCGACCGAGCCCTGCACGTCGGCCTTGAGGATGACGGGCAGGTCCTTGACCTCGCCCTCCTGGATGCGGGTGAAGAGCTGGTCGAGCGACATCCGCCCCTGGGTGGGAGCGAGGCCGCGACTGCGCGACTCCTGGGCGCGGAACTCCGCGATGGTGCGGGCCTTGGACTCGTCCTCCACCACCTGAAGGATGTCGCCGGCGTCCGGCACGTCGGAGAAGCCGGTGACCTCGACGGGGGTGGAGGGACCGGCCTCCTGCGAGCGCTGGCCGAGGTCGTCGCTCATCGAGCGCACGCGGCCCCAGGTGGCGCCGGAGACGAAGACGTCGCCCACCTTGAGGGTGCCGTTCTGCACCAGCACGGTGGCGACGATGCCGCGGCCGACTTCCTTGCGGGCTTCGAGCACCGCGCCCTGGGCGGAGATCTCCGGGCTCGCCTTGAGCTCCTGGATGTCGGCGGTGAGCAGGATCATGTCGAGCATCTCGGTGATGCCCTCTTTCTTGAGGGCCGACATGGGCACCATGACGGTGTCGCCGCCCCAGTCCTCGGCCAGCAGGCCGCGGTCCGAAAGCTCCTTCTTCACCCGGTCCAGGTTGGCGTTGGGCTTGTCGATCTTGTTGATCGCCACCACGATCGGCACCTTGGCGGCCCGCGCGTGGTCGATGGCCTCGACGGTCTGCGGCATGACGCCGTCGTCGGCCGCCACCACCAGCACCACGATGTCCGTCACCCGGGCGCCGCGGGCGCGCATCAGGGTGAAGGCCTCGTGGCCCGGGGTGTCGAGGAAGACGATCGAACGGCCGTGCGCCTCGACGTGATAGGCGCCGATGTGCTGGGTGATGCCGCCGAACTCGGACTCCGTGACCTTGGACTTGCGGATGGCGTCGAGCAGCGACGTCTTGCCGTGGTCGACGTGGCCCATGATGGTCACGACCGGCGCCCGCGGCACCCGCGACGCGCGGTTTTCCGGCTGCTCGGCGGTGGCGCTCGACTGCTCCTCGCGCATCTGCACCTCCTCCTCGAAGGAGACGATCATCGCCTCGACTCCCAGGTCCTTGGCCACCGCCATCGCGAGCTCCGGGTCCAGCACCTGGTTGATGTTGGCCATGATGCCGCGCTTGAAGAGGGCGTTGATGAGGTCCCGCACGCGCACGCCGAGCTTCTCGGCGAACTCGCGCAGCGTCATGCCCTCGCTGACCATGACGGCGCCCGAGGGCTTGTCCTTCTTGAAGGTGAGGAGCTTGCCGCCTTCCTTCTCCTCGTCCTCCTTGCGCAGGAAGCGGCGGCGGCGGCGGCCGCTGATCGGACCTCCCTCCTCCTCCTCGAGATCCTCCAGGGAGCCCTTGAAGCTGGTGAGATCCTCCTCGCGCGGGCCGGACTTCTTGGCGCCCCCCTTGCCCTTCTTCTTCTTGTCGCGGTCGATCTGCTCCTGCAGCCGCTCGGCGGCGCGCCGCTTCTCTTCCTGGGTCGCCATACCAGTGGAGAGCGTCGAGCCGGCGGGGCGCTGCATGGGCGGCCGGGTGGGGCCGGGGCCCGTCTGGCCGTCGCGGCGGGGCGGCGGACCGGAAGGCCGCTGGCCCGGAATGTCACGTCGCGGCGGCGGACCGTCGCGGCGTTGCTGCGGCGGCCCGGAGGGCGCGTCGCGGCGCGGCGGGGGAGGAGAGGACTGGGGCCGCTGCGGCTGTGAGGATTGCGGGACCTGCGCGGCGTGCGCGGGCTGCGCGGACACCGGCGGCGGGGGAGCGACCTCGGTCACCCGCGCCGGCGGCGCCTCGACGGTCTGAGCGGCCGGGGCCGCCGCCATCGCGGAGATGCCGGCGCCGGTGCTCATCACCGCCTCCTGCTGGAAGGCCTCGGCGAGAGCGGCGTCGCTCATCGCCGCCATGCCGGGCGCACCCATCGGCAGACCCGCCGGGCGCTCGGACATGGGCAGGTTCTGAATGCGCGGCTCGACCTTCTGGATGAGGGTGCGCGGCCGCTGCGGGCGCAGTGGGTTGGGAGCCGGACGGCGGGCGGGCGGCGGAGGCAGCGCCGTCGTCTGACGGCGGCGCGCGGCTTCAGGCGGCGCGCTCTCGTCACGCAGGATGACCTCCCGCGGATGCGGCAGCTTCTTGCCCTGAAGGATCGCCGTAATGATGTCGGAGTCGATGTGCGCGTCCTCGCCTTCAACCCGCACGCCGATGGACTTCAGCTTGAAGATGAGATCCTGATTGGAGATCGCCATCATCTTCGCGAGGTCCTGGACTCGAATCTTTCCCATATCGTCTTGAGCTCCTGTATTTACCACCAGCTACCGCCGCTTACCGCCAGTCACGGGGGCGCGGCACGCCGCGCTCCCGCGAACCCTACTCCTCGTCGCGACGAGGCCCCTCGGCCCCGGCCTCTTCACCCTCCGTTGCCGTTTCGTCGTCGTCCAGGCTCTGGGTGGCGCTGGCACGCTGCTGCTCGCTTTCGGCGAAGGCCCGGCTCAACGCCGCCATGAAGTCCTCGTCGCCCATGCCGCCGCCCTTCGCGGCGGCCGGCTCCTGCGTCCGGAAGGGTCCGAGGTCCATCTCCGCCTGCCGTTTCTCGACCTGCTCCTTGGCCCAGGCCACGGCGCTCTCCGCCTCGTCCTGCGACAGCTCGTCGAGGCCCAGGGCGAGCAGGGTGCCCGGCTCGGTCTCGGCCAGCGAGTCGATACTGGAGAAGCCGGCCTCCTTGAGCGCGTTGGCGGCGCCCACCGCGATGCCCGGCACCGAGAACACGTCCACCTCCTCGGCACGGGCCGGGGTGGGGAGCTGGCTCATGGCGGTGTTGAGCATGCGGGCCAGGGCGTCGGCGACCTCGTCCTTGACGTCGCTCTCGCTCTTGATGTCGATGCGGCAGCCGATGAGCTCCGATGCCAGGCGCACGTTCTGGCCGCGCTTGCCGATGGCGAGCGAGAGCTGCTCGTCCTCGACGATCACGTCCAGATGGGGCACCTCGCCCTGATGGGTCACCGAGACGCGGGTGATCTTGGCCGGCGCCAGGGCGCTCTGGGCGAAGGTCACGAGGTCGTCGCTGTACTCGATGATGTCGATCTTCTCCCCTCTCAATTCGCGGATGATCGACTGTACGCGCGAGCCCTTCATGCCGACGCAGGCGCCGACCGGATCGACGTCGCGCTCGCGGCTGTAGACCGCCACCTTGGCCCGCTCGCCGGGCGCGCGGACGGCGTTCTTGATCACCACCGTGCCGTCGTAGATCTCCGGCACCTCGGTCTCGAACAGCTTGACCAGCAGGCGGGGATCGGTGCGCGAGAGCACGATCTGCGGCCCCTTGGGCTGCTTGTGCACCTCGACGATGACGGCGCGGATGCGCTCGCCCTGGCTGTAGCGCTCGTGGCGGGCCTGCTCGGAGCGGGGCACCACGGCCTCGGTGCGGCCGAGGTCGATGATGATGTCGCCGCGCTCGAAGCGCTTCACCGTGCCGTTGAGCACCTCGCCCACGCGGTCGATGTATTCGTTGTAGATGTTCTCGCGCTCGGCCTCGCGGACGCGCTGGTAGAGCACCTGCTTGGCGTTCTGCGCGGCGATGCGGCCCAGGCCGTCGGTGGAGATGGGGAGGTGGATCTCGTCGCCCACCTCGGCGTTGGCCTTGTGGTCGCGCGCCTCCTCGACCGTCCACTCGGCGAGCGGGTCCTCGACCGTCTCCACGACCTGCTTGACGATGAAGGCGTCGAACTTGCCGCTCTCGCGGTCGAGATGAGCCCGCACCGGCTCTTTGATCCGGTGCTGCTTCTTCGCCGCCGACGCCATGGCGTCCTCGAGGGCGGAGATCCAGCGCTCCAGGTCGATGTCCTTCTCACGCGCGACCTGGCGCAGGATCTCGTTGAGGTTTATTTCCGCGGTCTGTGCCTGAGCCATTGGGTTCTCTTCCTATCTCTCGCTACTCGTCGCTTGCACGGGCTTGCACGCTTGCACGAATGGGACGGCTACAGCTCGATCTCCAGCCGAGCCAGCTTGACGTTCTTGAGGGGGATCGCCTGGCGCTCGCCGCTCTTGTCGTCCAGAAGGACGACCTCGGCGTCGGCGGCAACTTCGGCGTCGGCCCCATCCGGCCGGCGCAGCCCTTCGAGGCGCGCCACGACCGTCTTCTTCTTGCCGGTGTCCGGGTCCTCCATCGTCACCCGCGCCAGCCGGCCCGCGAAGCGGTCGTAGTCCTGCGGGCGGTAGAGCTGACGGTCGAGGCCGGGAGAGGAGACCTCCAGGACGTAGCGACTGGTCCCGAAGTCGAGCACGTCGAGCAGAGCCGAAGCCTGCTTGGAGACGTACTGACAGTCCGCCAGGGTGACCCCCTCCGGTTTGTCGAGGATCAGCCGCATGATGCCACCCTTGAGCTCGGCGGCCAGCAACTCGCAGCCGGAAGCCGCCGCGACGGATTCGAGCTCCGGAATGATCTCGGCGAAACTGGAAGCGGCGGACATGTTCCGATTGCGTTCTCCTCTTGTCCAATTTCAGAGTCTTGCCCAACAAAAAAAGTGGGCTGGTGGCCCACTTCTTACCGACCGTTAACCGGTCAGGGCAAGCTGGCCTACCCATTATAAGGAAGGGACGAGCCCGTGGCAAGTTGCTGCGGAGCGAACCCTACGGCCCCTGCCGGTCCGGCAAGGGTCGGAAGCGGGTCGCGGCGAACCGCGCACCGGCAAGGATAACACCGGCGGCCGGAAAATTCTTCCTGCGGCCTTAAAACGTGTCGCTGGTCGACACCAGCCACTGCACGCGCTTGATCGAGCTGCCGCCGTCCAGGGGGAAGGCGAGGTCGAGATGGATCATGGAGCCGCGGGAGGACCGGCTGGAGCCGAAGCGCAGTCCGAGGCCCGCGTCCTTGAGCAGTTGCCGCCGGGCCGCCACCTTGCCGTCGCCGTCCTCGAACCAGGCCGAGCCGGCGTCGAAGAAGACGGCGGCGCCCATATGCAGGAGATGGAACAGCTCGCGGTTGCTGTAGAACCGCTGCTCCAGCGTCAGCAGCACCCGCCGGTCCCCCTGGAGATAGCGTAGCGGATAGCCGCGCAGTCCCGTGTCGCCCCCCAGGAGGAGCTGGCGCTCGGGATCGAGTTGGTGGGTCACGTCGCCTGAGAGGGCGGCATAGAAGATGTGGTCGCCGAAGTCGCGCGCGTAGTAGCGCAGGCCGGCGCCCATCAGCAGGTTCTCGGCGCCCCCGCCGCCGAAGCGGGAGCTGCCCTGAAACACGGCGAGCAGGAGCTGGCGGGGACTGGGGTGCCAGCCGGTCGCGGCCGAGACGTCGGTCACCACGCGGTCGAGGGTCGCCCCCCAGCTCCTGGAGGAGTAGCCGAGCCGCAGGTGGAATTGGCGGCCGATGTTGACGTCCTCGGTGCGCTGAATGCGGTCCATGTCCCGGGCCGTGAAGTAGCCGTCCTGGAGGTAGTCGTAGCTGACCCAGGGATAGGAGAGGGTGCGGTCGCCCGGCAGCAGCACGGGCGTCTCGAGCCCCGCGGCCGGGGCGAAACGGTCGCGCTCGAAGAAGAAGCCGGCGAGGAAGCGATGGGTGTGGCTTCCATTGAGCCCTGGCGACCAGCCGGTATAGATCCCGAGAACGTCCTCCCGATGCTGGAAGCGGTCGAAGACGTGGCCCAGATCATAGAGGGAGTCGACCCGGTCGTCGGCCGTGGCCTGCAGCCCCAGGGCCCAGCGGGTGTCGAGCGAGTAGAAGGGGCGCTCCAGGGTCAGATCCCGGAGCGAGCCGTCGCTGTTGTCGGCGTAGGCGAGGTCGAGGCGACCGTGGGTGCCGGCGAGGCTCGGGTCGTCGTAGCTGACCTCGTTGGAGGTGCGGTCCACCGTGGTCTCGTGGGTCAGCGAGATCCCCTTGCCGGTGCCGAGGAAGTTGACGTCCTGCACTTGGAAGCGGGTGGTGTTGGCGCCCCCGGAGCGACGGAAGCCGACCCCTCCCTGAAGGGTCCAGACGTCGCGGGTCACGACGTTCAGGTCCACCTGGCCGTCGCCCACGGGCACCGGTTTCACCTCGGCATCGTAGAGGTAGCGGTTGCGGCGCAGGATGCGCTCGGACTCCGCCGCCGCCTGCGCCGAGTAGTCGTCGCCAGGCTTCATCAGGATCTGGCGCTCGACGACCTCCGGCCGGGTGACGATATGGAGGCGGTCGGCGAGCCGGAAGAGGCGGTTGTTCTCGCCGGGCTTGTTGGGGTCGAAGATGTTCTGCGTGGTGACGTGGATCTGGCGGACCTTGGGCGGCGGGTCGTTCTGGGTGGCGGCTGGGTCCGCGCCTTGAAGCAGGGTCAGGAGGACCAGGAAGCTGGCGAAGTCCACGGGCTGATGATACGCCTGTCCGCCTTCTTACGTCTCCAGCCCTTGGGAGATCGCCTGGATCCGGGGTGCCAGCCGCTTGATCTCCTCGAAGTGGAGCTCGGAGAGCCGCGCCAGAGTCTGCGAGCCCAGAAGGCTGAGGCTCAGGCGCACCATCCGGCGGTCCACCGGGTCCTCGCGCCGCTCGATCAGCCCGGCCTTGACGGCCCGGTCCACCAGTCCCACGGCGCTGTGGTGACGCAGCAGCAGGTAGGCCGCGACGTCGCCGATGGTGGGGCCCTCGGCTCCGGCGCCATTCTGGCCGCCATGGCCGCGGATGGCGAGGAGGAGTTGGTGCTGCGCCGGCGTCACCCCCGCCTTCTCGGCCATTTCCTCGCTCCAGTGCAGGAACCGCCGCAGATCGACGCGGAACTGCAGCAGCCGGCGATAGTCCTCGTCTCTCAGCTCCTCGGGCATGGGGAGAGTGTAACGCAGAGCGCCCCGAGGTTCCCTCCGGAGGGCTCGTGCTACGATATATCTCGTTGCGATATGAATCGCCGCCTTCCGTGGAGACCTCCCTTGCACGCCCAGACCCTTGACGAGCTCTCTCAACCGAGGCCGCATCAGCAACGAGACGAGCTGGCTGACTTCAGCACCGACCGCCGCGTCCTGTGGCTCTCCGGCCTGGCCGTGGGAATCGGCTTGGTGGCGGCGCTGGTTGCCTACGCGCTGGTCTGGCTGATCGCGGTCATCACGAACCTCGCTTACTACCAGCGCTTCTCCTCCCAATTCGTGTCGCCGGCCGGCAATCACCTGGGGGGTTGGGCGGTGCTGGTGCCGGCGATTGGCGGCCTGGTGATCGGCCTGATGGCGCGCTACGGCTCCGAGAAGATCCGCGGCCACGGTATCCCCGAGGCGCTGGAAGCCATCCTCCTCGGCCGGAGCCGCGTCGAACCCAAGGTCGCCGTGCTCAAGCCGGTCTCCTCGGCGCTCTCCATCGGCACCGGCGGCCCGTTCGGCGCCGAGGGGCCCATCATCATGACCGGCGGCGCCGTGGGCTCGCTGATCGCCCAGCTCTTCCATCTCTCCTCGGCGGAGCGTAAGACGCTGCTGGTCGCCGGCGCCGCCGCCGGCATGGCGGCCATCTTTGCCACGCCGATGGCGGCGGTGTTGCTGGCCGTCGAGCTGCTGCTCTTCGAATGGAAACCGCGCAGCTTCATCCCGGTGGCGGTCGCCTCGGTCGTCGCGGCGGTGGTGCGGGTGCCGTTGCTCGGCGCCGGGCCGATCTTCCCGGTCCCCGGCCATGCCGTCCTGGGGGCCGAGACGCTTGGATTCGCCGTCGTCGTCGGACTGCTGGCCGGTCTGGCGTCGGGGTTGTTGACCGCTCTCGTCTACGCCTGCGAGGACCTCTTCGCCAAGCTGCCGGTGCACTGGATGTGGTGGCCGATCCTCGGCGGCCTGGCGGTAGGCGTCGGCGGCCTGCTCGACCGGCGCGTGCTGGGGGTTGGATACGACACCATCCAGGCTCTGCTCGCCGGACATCTCACGGGCGGCTCGGCTGCGTCGCTGCTCTTCCTCAAAGCCATAGTCTGGGCCGTGGCCCTGGGGTCGGGCACTTCGGGAGGCGTGCTCGCGCCGCTCCTCATCATGGGCGGCGGCCTGGGAGCGCTGGAATCGGGGCTGATTCCGGTCGGCGATACCGGGCTGTGGGCCATGGTCAGCATGTCGGCGATGATGGGCGGCACGATGCGGTCTCCGCTGACGGCGATCCTCTTCACCGTCGAGCTCACTCACGATTGGAACGTGCTGCCGGCCCTGCTGGTGGGAACCGTCGTGGCGCACGGCACGACCGTCCTGCTGCTGCGCCGCTCGATCCTCACCGAGAAGCTCGCCCGGCGCGGCCATCACCTGGTGCGTGAGTACAGCGTCGATCCTTTCGAGGTCCACCGCATCGCCGAGGTCATGGATCGCGGCGTCGTGACCATCCCGGAGACGATGACGGTGGCCGAGCTGTCCGCCCGCATCGCCGCCGGCGACCCGGCTCTGACCGGCTGCCAGGGTATCCCCATCGTCGACGCGCGAGGCGAGCTGACGGGGATCATCACCCGCAGCGATCTGATGCGGGCGATGGAGAGCGAGCAGGGGCGAGCCGCGGGCGTGCTGGAGGCCGGCACGCGGGACCTGATCGTCGCCTATCCCGACGAGCTCCTGCGCGACGCCGTGTCGCGCCTGTTGACGCACGACATCGGCCGGCTGCCGATCGTCGATCGGCAGAACCGTCGCCGCTTGCTGGGATATCTGGGCCGCGCCGGCATCATGCGGGCGCGGGTGCGGCTTTTCCAGGAAGAGAACCTGCGCGAGCGGGGGGGCGGATCTTAAAGCTCTCCTACAGCCAGAGAGCCCGCAGGTCCGTCCGGGCTTGAGCGACACCCCGGGAGGCGGTCGCGAATTGCTGGAGGAGGGACTGTCTCTGGGCCAGAATCTGCTGGCTGATCCTCCTGAGGTCGGTCGCTCCGGAGCGGAGGGTTTTTTCGATCTCGATACGGCGTGAAACAATCTCCTTCTCGACTCTGGCGACGTCGTGAGGATCCACACCCTGTCGTGGATCGAAGACGAACCGCGCCTCGATCGATCTGCGCCAGCCCGTCAGGGTCGCTGCGAGGACGTCTCCGAATCCGGGCACCTGTTTGACGTCGTGCCAATTGACGTCGCAGGCCGTCTCGATGCCGAAGGATTGGAGGGTTGCCCTACGGCTGGGTCCTATGCCGGAGATCTGCGCTCCATCGATGCGATGACGGTCGAGGAACTTGTCGAGTTGGGCGTCTTCGCGGTTCGCCTCCAGGTCCGCGAGTCGCCGCAACCGCAGGGCCGGCAGGTCGCGGTGCTCCCCGCGCAGCTTTTCGAGCTCGGCGAGGCGGTTGCGGAACGGCGCTTCTCCGGTCTGTTGAGGCCAGAGGCTCTCCAAGCGCCTGAGGACCGTCTGGGCGGCCTGAAGCCGCCCTTTGGCTTCGGTGCGGGCGAGGCCCGTGCCCCAGCGAAGGACTCCAGCCGCCAGCGCCAACGCGCCCAGTAGGAGCGGCGCTCCCCCGAAGCCCGTTGCGAGGTAGAGCGCCAGCCCGGCGCCGAAAACCAGGACGGCGAGCAACTGGCGCGGTCGCTTTCCCTGAAGGGCTCCCTGCATGCTGGGAGAGGGGCTGAGACGCCACGCTCCGGGCGAGGGAACGGCAGGCGGGGGCCCCGGCGGCGGAACCGCGGAGATCTCGGTCCAGACGGCCGCGACGTTGAAGTCCGTGTCCTGGCTCTGGACGGAGAGGTGGTAGAAAAAGACGATGCCGGCGCGGGTTTCCAGATCGCACCACGGGCAGGCTGCCAGGCTCTTCAGGTACAGATGAGCGGAGTTACGGGGGCAGGACACGGTCTGGATGGCTTCGAGCGCAGCGACCCAGGCCCGGGCTCGCGGGCGGTCCCCGCGCTGGATTGCCTGAAGAGAGAAGGCCCGCTCGAACAGATCGGCCACGCCCGGCGAGGCCGCTCCAAGGGCCAGCGTGTTGGGCGGCTGGTTCATCTGCCGTGAGGCGGCGAGCGGGCCGTAGGCGAAACGGTTCTCCCGGATCGCCTTCTCGATCGGCATGTCGCCCGCGCCCAGATACCGCCCGGAGAAGGGATGGCGCCCCATGAAGAGGAGCTGGAAGATCATCACCGCGAGCCCGAAGGCGTCGTGATTCTCGGTGCGCGGCACGCGCAACGAGCCGCCCTGCAGCTCCGGCGGCACGTGAGTGGACACTCCGACCTCGCAGAGAAACTGCCGGCCGTTGGCCTGCACCTGGAAGCTGTCGCAGTCGATGAGCCGGACCATCGCCTGCCGGGAGACCAGGGCGTTGCCGTGATTAACGTCGCCGACCAGATGGCCGTGCTCGTGGAGGACGGCGAAGGCCCGGGCGAGGTTCGTGGCGGCGTGAAGCAGGAACCTCCAGTTGGCGGACGGGAACTCCGCCATCCGGCTTTTGGGGCTGTAGAGGTTGTGGATCTCCTGGTGGCCGGAGATCTTCGGCATCAGGAGCCCGGCCGCTTCCGATCCGGGCCGGCGGTGCACGGTGTCCACGGGCCAGGCGGCCACCTTCAGGAGCGCCTCGGTTTTCAGGCGCACCATCGCCTGGATCTTCTCGGCCCGTTCCGGACCGATAGGCCCGTGGTAGAGCTTGACCACCAAGTCGCCGGAGGTGAGCTCGTAGACGGAGCCCTCGCCCCCCTTGCCGATCAGCCGGCCGAGAAGGAGAGGCCGGCCCTGGCCGTCGTAGAGCTTCGGAGGCGGCTTCACGGGCGCCGGGTCGCCAGGATCAACGTTTTGTCGTCGTCCGTACGGTCGTTGACGGCAGGCGAGTCGAGGTAGTCGGCGAGCCTGGAGGAGAGGGAAGGCACGTCGTCGTCGGGCGCCGCCCGCACGGCGGAGAGCAGGGAGCGGAAGAAGGGGGAGTGCGCCGTCCGGCTTTGGTAGTTGAGGACCAGGCGCTGGAGCCCATCGGAGAACAGGGCGATCTCCTCGATGCGCCGCTCGCAGACGTCGAGCTGGAGACGGTCCAGGGACTGGGGATCGGTGACGAAGAAGGTCAGGTTCTCGTACTCTCCCTGGTCGGGCCAGAAGATCCAGGCATAGTCGTCACCCTCGGCCACGACCATGGCGCCGTCTCCGAGTTGGAAGAATGCGGCGTGCTCTTCGCCGAGGACGGCCGCCACCAGGGTGCAGGCGAAATCCCGCGGGCTCAGTTCCTCGGCGCCGGCCAGGGCAGCGATCTCGGCCTGCAAGCGCTCCAGCCAGCCGGTCACCGTCTCGCGGGACAGGTCCGCGACGACGCCCCCCGCGTCACAGAAAGCCCGCATCTCCGCCGCCACGAAGTCGCAGGTCCGCCGCGCGCCGTCCTGCGAGTGCGAGGCGCTGCCGGCACCGTCCGCGACCACGGCGACGAGGATGGGCTCTCCCGTCGCGGAGAGCACGACGTCGCAGGCATGAGCATCCTGGCAGGGAGTGCCGAGCTTCGCGTGCGACGTGCCGAGAGTCGAGGCCGCCGCGTAGCGCCAGGAGCCCGAAGTCATCCCACCGTGGCCCAGCCGTCGGGAGCCGTGGGATTGGCGAGCGGCACCTGGTCACCCGGCGTGGAGCGGGACACGGAGCCGAGCGAGCTCGAGAGCCAGGAGAACAGATCGCGGAACCGCAGGCCCTTGAGCTTGAGCGGCTCGCGCACCGAGATCTTGCCCAGGACGTCGAAGTCCGCGCCCTGGGTCCCCACGGCGAAGAACATGAACGCCTTCGCCTCCTCGCCCTCGCGGACGAGCTTGGCGGCCTGGGACCAGGCGTCGGTCGGCGCGCCGTCCGTGATGAGAAAGACCCAGGGCCGGTAGTAGGAGATCCCGTTCTGCTTGTATACGTCCTTGCGCTGCCTGAGCGCCTGGAGGCCGGTCTCGATGGCCTCGCCCATCGGCGTGTTGCCGCTCGCGGTGAGGCTTGTGGGCTGGAAGACGTCGGCGGTCTGGAAGTCGGTCACGAAGTGGACCGGCCCGAACGTGATGATGGCGATCTCGACCCGCTTGACCGCCATGGCGTCGGCCATCAACTCGTCCTTGAAAGTCTGCAACCCCTGGTTGAGCTCCCGGATGGGTTGGCCGTTCATGGAGCCCGACGAGTCGATCAGGAGAACGCAGGGGCATCTCGGCTCGGGGTTTTCCGCGAACTCGGCCGCGAAGAAAGGAACTTGCTCGAGATCGGACATATCGGCTCCTAGGGTGTGAGGCGAAAACTCAATCATGCTGTCGGCATGAGTTTATCGCGAGCGGCGCGTTTCAAGGTTGAGACGCCAAACGAAGGACGCCGCCGAGGCTGAGGATTCAGGAAGGCGTCGCCGAGAGCCCGTAGGGCGGCATTCCTGTAGCCCCGGGTGGGAACCGGCGGAGCCGGTGGAAACCCGGGGTGGAAGAATCGATCCACACCTTTGTGAACCCTGCCAAGGGTGGCGCCCTTGGCAGGGCGGGGGGAAATCAATTCGGCGGCATGGTCAACCCCGGGTTCTCACCGGCTCCGCCAGTTTCCACCCGGGGCTACAGGAACGCCGCCCTACGGGCTGGTGCCACGCCGGCGGGAACACGACAGACGGCTCGGCTCAAGCTTGAATTGGCCCGTCCCCGGCTTGAGACGCCTCAACACAGTTTGCGGCGTCGCGCGCCTCCTTGGGCCGGAGCCGCTCAAGCTTGCCACGGCTCCGCGTGAGCTTGCCGCGAGTCGCGCGGAACTCGGCACGTGACGTCACAAGCTTGGCGAGCCTCGCCAACAGGCTGTGGCGAGTCGCCTCAAGCTTGGGCGTGACGCCGCAAGCTTTGCTCGTCTTTCCTCAAGCTTGGTACGAGGCCTGCCAAGCTTTCCACAAGACGTCTCAGGCTTTAATGGAGAGGTGACAAGCACGATGCGCCACGACTCAAGGTAGCGGTCAGGAGTGGCAGACCTGTAGAGCGACGTGGCAAAGCTGAATCGAGATGTCGCGAGCTTGAATCATCCCGGCTCAGGCTGTGTGGGGCTCGCCTCAAGCTCGTAGCGAGGCGTCCAGGGCTTGAAATCTGGCTTCGCAGGGTTGGTGTAGAGCCCCGCCGGCTACCGACGTAGCTGCCAGAGGCTAGGATCTCGGGAAAGATGGACGATCGCGAGCACCTTGATGCGGTCAGGTCGGATCCGGAAGAAGATCCCATAGGGAAATCGCTTCAGCAGGGCTCTTCGAACATCGCGATGGACCTGGGGAAACTGATACGGGTTCTCAGACACCGCATTCAGGGTCTGCTGGACGAGATCGAGAAAGGCCTCTCCAAGGCCAGGCGACTCGTTGTTGTACCAGCGAGCCGACCTTTGAGTCTCCTGTTCCGCTTGCGGTCCGACCGAAAGCGGGAGGCGGCTCCTCATAGACTGGAGAGGATTCTTTGCTTGACCTCGTCCCAGGAAGAGCCGGCGTCAGGCTCCGCGTCGTCAGCCGCGATTCTCTCGTCGAGGAGGCTTCGCTGCCAGTCGGGAAGGGGAGGCTGAGGAGCGGTGTGCTCCACCCGGTCCCAAATGGCCTCCGCGAGCTCGAGCTGATCCTCGACGGGCAACCGGAGAACCTCGCGCTGTAGGTCGGACTTGGTCATGATGCCAGTCTACGGCAAAAAAGCTCCCGGAGGTTGCTTATCCCCTTCCCGGCCAAGCCTTCTGGAGAGCCATCGTGGCTTCCCAATGGGCGCGAACCTCGGCCATCGAGTCTCCGCCGAGCTTCTCCAGCAGCGCATCCGCGAGGACGAGGGCGACCATGGCCTCGGCAATGACTCCGGCGGCGGGGAGGGCGGTGACGTCGCTCCTCTCGTACTGCGAGGCGTGCGGCTCCAGGGTGTCGAGGTCGACGCTGGGAAGGCCCTTGCGCAGGGTGGCGATGGGCTTTTTGTAGGCGGTGATCACCACGTCCTCGCCGTTGGTGACGCCGCCTTCGAGGCCGCCGGCGCGGTTGGTGGGCCGAGTCCAGCGCCCTTGGCCCGTGCGCTCGATGGCGTCATGGGCAACGCTGCCGAAGCCCTGGGAGGCCACTATCCCTGAGCCGATCTCCACTCCTTTCATTGCGTGGATGGAGAGGATGGCCTGCGCCAGGCGGCCGTCCAGTTTTTCGTCCCACTGCACGTGCGAGCCGAGGCCCGCCGGCACGTTGTGGGCGATCACGGTCACGGCGCCGCCCAGCGTGTCCCCCTCCTCCTTGGCCTGATCGACGAGCCGCACCATCTCGGGCTCCAGGGAGCGGTCGATGGCCCGCAGGGGAGAAGTCTCGTCCATGCGCAGGAGATCGTCCCAGTTGGGAAGGGGATTGCCGGCGCCGACCGGTCCCAAAAAGCGGACGCCGCTCTTGATGTCCACCCCGAATTCGCGCAGCAGCATGCGGGCGAAGGCGCCGGCGGCGACGCGGGCGGTGGTCTCCCGGGCGGAGGCGCGCTCCAGGATGTCCCGCAGGTCGCGCCGGTCGTACTTGATCCCTCCGGCGAGGTCGGTGTGGCCTGGGCGCGGGGACTTGAGGCGGCGCAGCTCGGCCAGGCGGGGATCGATCTCCTCCGGTCCCATCACCTTTTCCCAGTTGGCGTAGTCGCGGTTGGCGATCCAGAGCACCAGCGGCGAGCCGAGGGTCTCGCCGCCGCGCACTCCGGCGCGGATCTCGGCGGTGTCCTTCTCGATCTGCATCCGCCGGCCGCGCCCATGGCCGTGCTGGCGGCGGGCGAGATCGTGGGCGAGCAGGCCGAGGTCCACCCGCAGCCCCGCGGGGAGTCCGGTGAGCAGGGCGGTGAGGCCGGGACCGTGGCTCTCTCCGCCGGTGAGGAGCTGAAGCTTGCGCATGGGGCGGAAGGATAGCAGGCGAAAAGCGGGCGCGGGACGCGATATCCTTCCCCGCGCCATGAATCCGAGCTCCCCATCTCCCTGGCGTCCCGTTCTCGCCCCCGAAACCGCCGAGCGCGCCTTGCAGGTGGCCGGGGATATCGCCGCCGACCTCAAATCCAGGATCGCCGCCGCGTCGCTCGGCGTCAGCCCGGGGCTTGCCGGCGGCGAGTCCGGCCTCGCCCTCTTCTTCGCCTATCTCGATCAGGCCTGCCCGGGCGAGGGCTTTGACGACCTCGCCATGGAGCTGCTGGAGCGCACCATCCAGGCGACGGCGGAGAACCCGCTCATGCCGAGCCTCTACAGCGGCTTCTCGGGCGTCGCGTGGACCCTGGAGCATCTGGCGGGGAGGCTCTACGAGAAGGACGACGAGAGCGAGGACGCCGGCGAGGAGGTGGCCATGGCGATGGTCGAGCACGTGAGCCTGACGCCGTGGCTGGGTCACTACGACCTGATCTCCGGCCTCGTGGGCTTCGGCGTCTTCGCCTTGGAGCGGTTGCCGCGCCCGGGTGGAGAAGAGTGCCTGCGGCGGGTGGTGGACCGGCTGGCGGAGCTCTCCGAGCACGGCCCCGCGGGCGTTACCTGGCTGACGCGGCCCGAGATCATGCCCGAGAAGGACAACGAGATCTATCCGGCGGGGAACTACAATCTGGGCGTGGCCCATGGCATGCCCGGAGTGATTGCTCTGCTGGGACCGGCACAGAAGGTGGGTATCGAGTGCCGTCCGCTACTGGATGGCGCCGTGGAGTGGCTGCTGGCGCAGAAGCTGCCGGCGGGCTCGGGCTCGATCTTCAGCTACAGCGTGGCGCCGGGAGTCACGCCGGGCCCCTCGCGTGTCGCCTGGTGCTACGGCGATCTGGGGATCTCCGCCGCGCTGCTGGTGGCCGCGCGGGCTGTGGGAGAGGCACGCTGGGAGGCCGAGGCCCTGGAGATCGCCCGTCATACCGCCGAGCGTTCGCTGAAGGATTCCTCGGTCGTGGACGCGGGGATCTGCCACGGCGCGGCGGGCGTCGCCCACCTCTTCAACCGTCTCCATCAGGCGACCGGCGATCCCTTGTTGGGAGATGCGGCCCGGCGCTGGATCGACGAGGCGCTGGCGCTGCGCGGCGCCGAAGGCGTCGGCGGCTTCCGGGCCTGGGCTCCGAACGAGGACCGGGAGCTCGGCTGGCGTGAAGATGTCGGATTCCTCACCGGAGCGGCCGGCATCGGGCTCGCCCTGCTGGCCGCGGCGACGGGGGTGGAGCCGGAGTGGGATCGGGTGCTGCAGGTGTCACCGGTGTGAGGAACACCTGAAGCTCAACTGGAAGAGACGAGCACGGACGTCAAGGACGATAGGGACAGCGGAATTTCTTTGCTGTCCTTGTTTGTCCTTGCTGTCCTTTTCGTCCTTCTTTGGGGCTTCTGCCGCGCAGGCTCCTACGTAGCCGCCGCCGGCACGGCCTTTTCCGCCTTCTCCGGCCGGCTCCCCTTGCGCGTCCGCGCGGCTCGCGATTCGTGGAGCTGGTAGAGGAAGTCGTAGAGCACCAGCTCGTGGGCGCGGGCGGCGGAGCGGATCATGCGGTTGACGTGCATGTGGATGAAGCTGGGGGCGAGGTCGGCGACGGACTGATTGAGCCGGCCGGCCGCCGCCCGCTCCCGCAACTCGGCGCAGAGCGGCGCCAGGTGCTCCGAACGGCGGCGCAGCACGGCGAGGGCGGGCGCCAGGTCGCTGGCGTCGTCGCCTGCCGGGTCGAGCAGCGGGATGAGGCTCCGTCCTTCCTTGCGGAACTTCTGATCGAGCTGCACGCGCATCCCCTTGCCGCCGCCGAACTCACGGCCGAAGCTGTCCTTCATCCCCCGGAGGGTGCGCATCCGATCCTCGCCTTCGAGGCCGAGGTCGGTGAGCAGCATGTCGGCGCCGCGCAGGGCGAGCCGCCAGCGGATCTCCGCCCCTTCGTCTCCCTCCAGCATCTCGATCATGGCGAGGACGGCGTCGCTGTCGGCCGCGAAGATCGACTCGGAGAGGAGCATGCCCTCGGGACCGCCGTAACGCTCCACTTCCCGCTCGTAGGTGTCGAGCTGCACCTTCCACAGCCGGCCATCGGCCAGACGGGGACCGAGCTCCGCGTGCAGGCGGGGGAGGAGCCAGCCGCCCAGCTCCTCCGGCTTGCCGTGGAAGCGCAGACGCAGATGCCACTCCGGATCGCCGTAGCGAATGAAGAACCAGTTGTCCGCGGACCCTTGAGCCAGCGCTTCGCGGGCGACCGGCGCCACGACCTCGCGCAGCAGGCCGTCCGCCGTCGAGGTGCCGGTGTAGACCTTGAGGTAGAGCCACTCGGAGCCGGGTGGAAAGGTGCGAATCATTGGGGAGGGCGGGGCGGGCGGCGCGGTGAGCGGTCGCTCGGCCGCCATCGCCGGCTGGGCCTGAACCTCTCGCGGCTTGCGCTCGTAGGTCACCAGGATCTCGTGCAGGAAGCGGCCCTCGGGGCCGGTCGCCGGCAGCTCGTCCGGACCCGGGAAGATCTCCACCAGACGGGCGCGGTCGCGCTCCTCGATGACGTCCAGGAAGGTATCGATCGAGAGGACGTTGTCGAGGTCGACCAGCAGCTCGTTGTCGGAGTCCACCAGGGCGATGAGCCGGGGGAGGCCGCGCTTCTCGCGCCACTTCCGCACCGCCTCGTAGCGGGCCGCGCCCTGCGCCTTGGCGAGGGGTTTGAACTCGGTCTCCGTCGTCCACCAGGAGGCGCGGGTGAGCACCAGCCGGCCGGCGGTGACGCGGGGGAGGAACGAGGCGCCGTCCAGGGCTCCCCAGCTCCAGCTCATGCCGCCCAGCACGCCCTGGCCCTGGAGCATGCAGAGGAAGCGGTAGACGCCGAGGCTGCCGCGCCAGTAGTTGTGGGCGCTGGTGAGCCGCGGGATCACCTCCCGCCCCAGGCGCGCCGAGCGCAGCACGATGCGGTTGCCGGCGACCGACACCCGCAGGTCGGAGACGGGGATCTGGTTCTCGACCGGCGCGCCCGAGCGGCCCAGGAAGGGGATCTCGTACTCGCGCAGGACGGGCCGCGCCAGGATGTTGCCGATGCGCCCCTGGGGCAGGTGGACGATCTCGGCGAAGATCGCGCCGGGCCGGTGCGCCTCCTCGGCGCGCAGGTGATCCTTGACCAGCGAGTCGAGCGCTGGATCGGCGTGGCAGAAGCGGCCCAGCAGCCGGGCTCCGGAAGGGCCGCCGCCGTTGTCGAAGAGGAGACGGAACTCGCCCCGTTCCAGGGCCTCGGGCGAGGCGGCGGCGATGCTGGCCATGACGTGCAGGGTGTCGGGCAGCGGCGATTTCGCCGGCGCCCCTTCGGCCGGGTTCGCCGGGGCCATCTTCTCCAAGTCGTCGGTGGTGAGGTCGATCTCCCGCTTGCCGCTGGCCAGGGCGTCGTGGACCTTGGCGAGGAGCACCGCCATCACCCGTCCCCAGGGGACCGTCGACTCGGCGGGCAGGCCGGCGAGGACGAGGCCCCGCAGCAGGGGGGAGGCCTCGGCGCCGAAGTCCGCCGAGCGCTCGAAGCCGATGCCGACCTCCTCGTCCAGGGCTTCGAGCAGCGGCACCTCGCGCCCCTCGTAGCGCTCGTTGAACTCCTTGCGGAAGCGGTCCAGCCCCTCCAGGGGGCGGTCGCTCGCGAGCCGGTAGAGGATGTCCAGAGCCCTCCCGATCTCCTCCAGGACGTCGGCTCCCAGCACGGCCTTGTCGGCGGGCTTGACCATGTCGAGCTGGAACAGGCGCGACATCTCGACCGGCGTCGGCAGCTCGCGCAGGGTCTCGGCGATCGCCTCGTAGCGCGCGGGGGATTGCCCGGGCCCCGCGGCGTCCAGCGCCGCGAGCTCGTCGCGTACCTTCACCAGGCGCTCGACGGCGCCGGTGGCGGCGGTGACGCCCATCGGCAGATGGCCGAGCTGGGCGATGACGTCGTGAATGGCCTCGGGGCCGGTGACGGGGGTGGAGAGGTCGGAGACGAGGATCTGGCTGTCGATCAGCTCGGCGACGAACTCGGAGGCTTCCTCGGGGGTGATCTCGCCGTCGGGATCGAAGGCCACCAGGGCCTCGACGAGCTCGGCGGCGCGGGCTCCGCCCTCGGCGCGGCGCAGGGCCTCTTCCAGGTAGTCCGAGGCGTCGACCGCCACCAGATGGTGGGAGCGCACCTTGTTCTCCAGGCGCGCCTCGGCGTAGCGCAGCCGGCCGGCGGCGCGGTAGAGGCTGGAGTTGGGCCGGTACAGGAGCGCCTCACGCACCTGCGGGTCGCGGCCCAGGTCCTCGCAGAGGGCGAAGAGATAGTCCATGTCCAGCCGGGTGTGCCGCTCGTAGGCGGCGCGGGGCGCCACGGCGATGCGGGTGGGCGAGCCGGGGGCGGTTTCGATCTGTCCCAGCGAGCAGCCGGAAAACAGGCCGAAGGGAGTGGCCCGCGCCGCCATCCGGTAGATGTAGCGCAGCAGGGCGCGCTCGGCCCGCGCCCCTTTCTTGCTGTCGGGCGCCGCCCGCCAGATCGCCAGGCTGTCGTAGAGCGAAGGAGAGGCGAGGAAGACGGCCTCCAGCACCTCCGGCCGGGCGGCGAGGGCGGCGAGACGGGCGCGCAGCGTCTCGCGGTCGGCGGCGAGGGCCGCTTCCAGGACCCCGGGATCGGAATCGGGATTGCCGATGGCCGCCGGCACTTGCAGGTCCGCGGAGAAGGCCTCCAGCTCCTCGTAGGGGAGGAGAGGAGTGCGGAAGGCAAAGAAGCTGGACGGATTGAACGGCCTCTCAAGGATGGGCTTGGCCATGAGTCTCCCGGGCGAAATCGATGAAGCCGCGCTCGACGTCGGTGGAGAGCAGGCGCACCCGCACCCGGTCGCCCACGTCGAGCCCCTGGAAACCCCGCTCGAGGCGGCCCTCGACCAGGGGATGAAGCGTGCGCACCCAGGTGCCCTTGTCGCCGGCGCCGGTGACGACGGCGTCGAAGGTCTCGCCCACCCGGTTTTCGAGCAGCAGGGCCGCCGCGGACTTGCGCACCTGCCGCTCGACCTTCTGGGCGGCGTCCTCCTGCTGGGTGCAGTGCTGGGCCAGCCGCGCCAGCTCGTCCGTCGAGTAGGGAGCCGGCTGCTTCCCGAACGCCGCCTTGAGCAGACGGTGGGTGATGAGGTCGGGGTAGCGGCGGTTCGGCGCCGTGGCGTGGGTGTAGTCCTTGACCGCCAGCCCGAAGTGCCCCGGCGGATCGCCGCCCGGCGGATCGACCACGTACTCGCCCGGCCCCAGCAGCTTGATGACCGAGAGCGACAGGTCGGGAAAGCGCAGCGGGTCCTGCTGGTGCCGCTGCTCCAGGAACTCGTTGAGGGCGCGCGAGTCCGGCTCCGCCGGCAGGTGGGCGCCAAGCCCCAGCGCCAGCTCGACGATGCGGTCCCAGCGCTTGGGGGTGCGCACTACCCGGCGAATCGACGGCAGGTCGTGCTGATCGAGGAAGCGCGCGGTGACGCCGTTGGCGGACACCATGAAGTCCTCGATGAGGTGCTTGGCGCGGTTCGCCTTGTCCTCCTTGAGATCGGTCACCTTGCCGTCGGTGATCACCGGCCGGGCCTCGATGGTTTCGAGCTCGAGCGCTCCCTGTTCGTGGCGCAGCCTGCGCAGGCGGGAGGCGGCTTCGTCCTGAAGGCGGATCTGGGCGTCCATGCCCGGTGCCGCGGCGAGCGCCGGCGGCATCGGGCCGGTGCCTTCGAGCCAGGCGGCCAGCGCGTCGTAGGCCAGCTTGCAGCGGTTGTGCACCCAGGCGGGGTAGACGTCCGAGCCGGCGAGCGAGCCGTCGGCCGCCACCGTCATCTCCATGACGACGGCGACCCGGTCCTCGCCGGGATTGAGCGAGGTGAGGCCGGTCGAGAGCTTCTCCGGCAGCATGGGGAAGATCTGGGCGGCGGTGTAGACCGAGGTGGTGTTGGCCCTGGCGTGCAGGTCGATGGCCGAGCCGAGCCGCACCAGGGCGTCGACGTCGGCGATGCCGACCCAGACGCGGATGGCGCCGCCCGGCTGGGCTTCGGCCACCTCGATCTGATCGAGGTCGCGGCTGTCGTCGTTGTCGATCGACGACCAGAGGAGCTGGCGCAGGTCGCGGACGCCGGCTGGCGGGGCGGCGGGGGACGCGAGATGGTCCGCCTCCGCCTGGGCCGCCGGTGGAAAATCCGGCTCCAGGCCGCGGTCCAGCATGACGCGGTGGGCGATCGCTTGCAGATTGTGGCGGTGGCTTCCGGAGTTCGCTGGCATCGTGGGGAGAGGATATCAGGACCTGCCGGTGTCGGGCTCAGCCCCCGCCAACCGCTCGAAGGGCTCGCGCAAGGTCTCAGGGGTGCGGCACGGCCTCCCCTTCGCCCTGTCGATCCACACGTGATCGGTCGTGCCGGTGACCAGCCGCTCGTCGCCCCGGGTCACCTCGTAGGCGAAGCGCATCCCCCGGCTTCCCAGGCGCTCGCACCAGCAGGCGACCCGGGCCACCTCGCCGTAACGGGCCGGCCGGTGGTAGCGCACCTCGACGCCGGTGACCATCAGAAGATAGCCGAGCGCCTCGATCTCGGCGTAGTGGAAGCCGGAAAGCGAGCAGAGGCTCGTTCTCGCCAGCTCGAACCAGACGACGTAGTTGGCGTGATGAACGACGCCCATCTGGTCGGTCTCGGCATAGCGGACCTCGACGTCGATCTCCGAGCGGATGGGGGTCACTTCTGCGGTCATTGCGATCTTCCGATGTGGCGGGCCACGGTCCACAGGATCTTATACCCGGCCCGCACGGTGCCGGAGACGGTGCCGGTGATCTTCGACACTCCCGTCCGGCGGCGGTAGGAGACGGGCACCTCGGCGCACCTCAACCCCCGGCGTACGGCCTTGACCTGCATCTCCGCCGTCCAGCCGAAGTTCGGGTCCGCCATCTCCAGCCGCTCCAGGGCGTCCCAGCGGATGGCGCGGAAGGGGCCGAGGTCGGTGAAGCGGTGGCCGTAGAAGAGGCGGATGAGCAGGCAGGCCACGAGGTTGCCGGCCCGCGCCTGGGGGAGGAGGGCGCCGCGCTCGCGATGGCCCAGCACCCGCGAGCCGATCACCAGGTCGGCCTCGCCGGCGAGGAGGGGGGCCACCAGCGCGGGCAGCTCGTCGGGATGATCCGAGTAGTCGGCGTCAACGAAGACGACGATGCCGGGAGGCCCCGTCCGCCGCAGGTGGGCGAGGCCGGCGAGGCAGGCGCTGCCGTAGCCGCGGCGCGGTGCCGCCACCACTTCGGCGCCCCCTTCCCGGGCTACCCGGGCCGTGCCGTCCGCGGAGCCGTTGTCCGCCACCACGACCCGGCGCACCGTCCTGGGGAGGTCCGCCAGCACCAGGGGCAGCGACGCCTCCTCGTTGAGGGCCGGGATGACCACGTCGATGCTCACATCGGTGGCGGTCGCCCCGGGAATGATTTTGGTCACCCGCGGGATTTTATGCCATGCTCTTGAGCCCGGCCCGCGGGCCGAGCCTTACTTGAACTGCAAGGAACTACTATGAAACTCAAGCCGGTCCTGATCTCTATGGCCTGCGCGGCTTTGCCGGCGCTGGCTCTCGCCGCGCCGCCCGCGGCAAAGTCCGCCACCGTCGCTCCCGGCAAGCCCGCGGAGGGGACGTTTCACCGCATCGAGCTGTCGGCCGGCCCGGGCAAGACCCTGCCGTACACGCTGGAGGTGCCCATGGGTTGGGAGCCGCGCCAGGTCGCGGGCTTCCCCGGCCTGTGGATCGGTCCGGCCGACGCCAAGCCGCCCGAGGATCCGCGCCTGGTCTGGGTGCGGGGGAGCATGGTCGAGCTCGCCGAGCCCGACAAGGTAGTGGCCAACATCAAGTCCAACGACGCGCACGACGCCAAGTGGTCGGCGCCGCGGGTGGAGGTCAAGGAGGTGGGCGGCGTGCGCGGGGTCCTGGTGCAGATGAACACCGGCGAGGGCGACAAGGCGCGCAGCAGCCTGACGCTCAAGCTGCCGCTCGCCAAGGTCTCCGTGGACATCGTAACCTCGGCCACCCAGGCGGAGTTCCCGCAGCGGGCGTCGCTCTTTGAGCGGATCCTGCTGTCGGCGCGCCCGGCGGCGGCTCCGGCCGCCAAGTAACGGACCGGCCATGCCCATTCATCCCTTCCAGGGGCGGTGGCCATCCCTGGGGGCCCGTGCGTTCCTGGCCCCCGGCGCCCACCTGACGGGCGACGTGACGCTGGGCGAGGACGTCTCGTTCTGGTTCCACACCGCGGCTCGGGGGGACGTCAACTTCATCCGCATCGGCGCGCGGACGAACGTCCAGGACGGGACGGTGCTGCACGTCTCCTATCTCACCCACCCGCTGGTGATCGGCGAGGGGGTGGTAGTGGGGCATCAGGCCGTGCTCCACGGCTGCACGGTGGAGGACGGCGCCCTGATCGGCATCGGCGCCCGCGTCCTCGACGGCGCGGTGGTGGAGCGAGGAGCGCAGATCGGCGCCGGCGCGGTGGTGGCGCCGGGCCACCGGATCACGGCCGGCCACATGGCCCTGGGCATCCCGGCGCGAGTGATACGGCCCCTGACGGCCGAGGAGACGCGGCGGATCGCCGAGACCTGCGACCGCTACGTGGCGTTGAAAGAGCATTATCGTGAGACCCTGGGTTCGGGAGTCGAACGATTGGATCGATCAAAGGAGAGTTCATGAAGCGTCGGGGAGCGGGGACGATCACGAGCGGGGACGTGGGGCAGCGGGTGCTCCTCCAGGCCTGGGTACAGCGCCGCCGGGACCACGGCGGGCTAATCTTCTTCGACCTGCGGGACCGCAGCGGCGTCGTCCAGGTGGTCTTGCGCCCCGACGAGCACCCCGAGGTCGCGACGGCCCTGGCGGCGGCGCGCAACGAGTGGGTAGTGGAGGTCGAGGGCGAGGTGACGCGGCGCGGGGCCGAGCACGTCAATCCCGATCTGCCGACCGGCGAGGTCGAGGTGGTGGCCGAGCGGGCGGTCATCCTCTCGCGCTCCGAGGCCCTGCCGTTCGCCCTCGACGGCAAACCCGAGGCGGCGGAGGACACGAGGCTGCGCTACCGGTATCTCGACCTGCGCCGGCTCGACCTGCAAAAGAACTTCGTGCTGCGCGACCGCGTCGTCCACGAAGTCCGCAACTTCTTTCACGAGCGGGATTTCCTCGACGTCGAAACGCCCATCCTCACCAGGTCGACCCCCGAGGGGGCGCGCGACTACCTGGTGCCCTCGCGGGTGAAGCAGGGGAGCTTCTACGCCCTGCCGCAGTCGCCCCAGCTCTTCAAGCAGCTCCTGATGGTGGCGGGGTTCGAGCGCTACGTCCAGATCGCCCGCTGCTTCCGCGACGAGGACCTGCGGGCCGACCGCCAGCCGGAGTTCACCCAGGTGGACGTGGAGATGTCCTTTCCTCAGGAGGAGGACGTCTACGAGATGATCGAGGCGCTCTTCGCCCGCATCTTCCCCCTGAGCCCGCTGGAGGGCATGGAGCTGCCCTCGCCCTTCCCGCGCCTGACCTACGCCGAGGCCATGCGGCGCTACGGCAGCGACCGCCCCGACCTGCGCTTCGGCCTGGAGATCGCGGACCTCTCGGCGCTCCTCGGCGAGAGCGGTTTCCGCGGTTTCAAGGAGACGGTCGCCTCCGGCGGCGTGGTGCGCAGCTTCGCCGTGCCGGGAGCCGCCGAGGCCAGCCGCAAGGAAGTGGACGCCTGGGCCGAGATCGCCCGCCGCTCGGGCGCGGCCGGCGTGCTGACCCTGCGGCGCAAGGGGGGCGAGATCCTCTTCCAGGTGAAGAATGCCCTGACGGACGCCGAGCTCCAGAGCGCCGCCGCCGCCTTGGGGTTGGAGGAGGGCGGGCTGGCGCTGATCGTCGCCGCGCCCGCCAAGGTGGCGGCCACGGCTCTGGGCACGTTGCGTCTGGAGCTGGCGAAGGCCTACAAGCTGATCCCGCCGGGCAAGCACGCTTTTCTCTGGGTCACCGAGTTCCCCCTTCTCGAATGGAACGAGGAGGCCGGCCGCTGGTTCGCCACGCACCACCCCTTCACCAGCCCCGACCCGCGGGACCTCGACAAGCTGGAGAGCGATCCCGGCGCCGTCCGTTCCCGGGCCTACGACGTGGTGCTCGACGGCACCGAGCTCGGCGGCGGCTCCATCCGCATCCACGATACGGCCCTCCAGAGCCGCATCTTCAAGCTCCTGGGCATCAGCGCCGAGGAGGCGCAGAGCCGCTTCGGCTTCTTCCTCGAAGCGCTGCGCTATGGCGCGCCGCCTCACGGCGGCATCGCCCTGGGGCTGGACCGCATGGTGATGCTCCTCGCCGGAGCACCCTCCATCCGCGACGTCATCGCCTTCCCCAAGACCGCCTCGGCGACCGATCTGATGACCGACGCCCCATCCCTGGTGGACGATAAGCAGTTGCGGGAGCTGGGGATTGTCCTGGCGAAGCAAGAGCAGGAGGGCGCGAAAGGGCCCTGACGAGGAGGCTTGGATCCGCCCGCTTGGGGTGGGGCCGGCCCTCTGCCTTTGGACTCCACGACCGCCATCTGGTACTCTTTGAAAAAGAGTTTCAAGGATCTTGTCAAGCTGGAGGGAGAGTTTCGATGCTCGAAAACAAGCCCAGGTTCGCGCCGGAGCGGACTTTCCAGCACGAGGTGCAGTCGCGGGTGGAGCAGCGGCTCGCCGCGCTGGGTCGGTCCCGGTACGGAGGTCTTCGGATCTATGTCAAGACGGCTCTGCTCCTGCTATGGAGCGGCGCCTCGTATGGGGCCTTGATGGCGTGGGCCAGCCACTGGTGGCAGGTGGTGCCCCTCTGTATATCGCTGGGACTGTCTCTCGCCGCCATCGGCTTCAACGTCACTCACGACGGCAACCACGGCGCCTTCTCAGGCTCTCGATTCGTGAATCGCGCCATGGGCGGAATGCTCGATCTTCTCGGCGGCAGCTCCTATGTCTGGCGGTGGAAGCACAACGTCTTCCACCACAGCTATCCCAACGTCGAGGGGCTGGACGAGGACATCGATTTCGGTGCCCTGTGCCGGATGTCGCGCCATCAGCCGCACTTCCGGCATCAGCGCCTCCAGCACATCTACATGTGGATCCTGTACTGCATGATCGTGCCCAAGTGGCACCTCTACGATGACTTCGCGGCCATTCTCCAGGGGCGCCTCGGCGACAACTCGTTCCCGCGACCCCGGGGTGGAGAGCTGGCTCAGTTCCTGGTGGGCAAGCTCGTATTCTTCTCCATAGCGTTCGCAATCCCTCTCCTCTTCCATTCGTTGGGGCAGGTCCTCCTCGTCTACTTTCTCGTGGCGGTCGTTCAAGGGTTGAACCTGGCCATCGTTTTCCAACTCGCCCACTCCAATGAGGAGGCCGATTCCTTCTCGGCGAAGCATCCGCAGGAAATCGCACAACAGGAATGGGCCGTCCACCAGGTGGAGACGACGGTCAATTTCGCCCGCAAGAGCCGGCTCCTGACCTGGTACGTGGGAGGGCTGAACCACCAGATCGAGCACCATCTCTTCCCGCGGCTCAGTCACGTCCACCTGCCGGCGATCTCGGACATCGTCGAGCAGGTCTGCCGGGAGCATGGGGTACGCTACAGCGAGCATCCTTCTTTCTGGAGGGCCGTCGCCTCCCACTACGGCTTGCTGCGATCGATGGGCCAGGTGCCCCTCTCCGCCCTCGGCGAGGCGAGCTGACCGGCGCAGGTGGTACGATAGCCCCATGGGAGTCAGCGCCGCCAGAAAGCTCGACCCGCCAGCGCCCGATCCTGAGGAGCGGACGCCGGAGTCGTTCCTGGAGGAGATTCGCACCGCCCTGGGATTCGGCGCAGAGAAGCGCGCCCGTAGGATGACGGAGGAGGGCCTTGCCCTCTATCCGGATCACGAGAAGCTACTGCAGTATCGCCACTTCCTGAGGCCGGCGGGTTCCCGGGTGGTCCCAGGCGGGCCCAATGCGGGAGATCCCCGACCTTCTTATGAGTGGATCAGCCGCCATTCGGGGGAGTATCGCAGACAGTGGGTCGCACTGTACAAGGGCGAGCTCATTGCCGCTTCTGAGAGCTTTGACCAAGTCCTTCAGGCCGCCAGGAATCTGGATTCTCGGGATCTGATCCTTCATTTCATTGATTAGCGACCAATTTCTCCCCGGGCTGGAGCGACTGTCGTTCGCGACGGGTGTGGCTCGGTATATCGACAGTAGCGGGGAGGCTCTCCGCCCAGAAGCGAGAATCGTGATCCGGATCGCGCCCTCTCCGAGCGGGAGGCCCGTTCTGACGGTCGTCGACACCGCGGCCTCTTGGTGCGTATTCAAGCCGGACGTGGCGGCTCTGCTGGATCAGTTTGATCGGCTGCCGGATCTGGTCGCCTTGAGCACCCGCTTGGGAGTATTTCGTGGCAGGCTCTACCGGGGATTCATCACTCTGATGGCCGATGAGGGCGAACCCTTGGAAGTCCAAGCCACGGTCTTCGTGGCACCCGACTGGCCCGGACCAAACTTCCTGGGCTACCAGGGTTTGCTGCAGAGAATCCGCTTCGCCGTCGATCCGGAGAGTAACCGCTTCTACTTTGGCCGGCTTTGAGCCCTCCGGCAGGCGGGGTTGGTATATCTTCCCTCCACCATGTCCTCCTCCCCATCCGACATCGGCCGTCTCACCCTTAGCCATCCGGACGGCGTCACGCCGGTCCTGGTGGGGAAGGGCGCTCTGGCGGCGGCTCAGCCGGAGCTGGCAGCGTGGCTTGCGGGCCGCACGGCGTTCGTGGTGACGACGGCGCGGGTGTGGGCGCTCCATGGCGACCGGCTGGGTCCCCTCTCGCGGTGCGCGGCGCGGTGGGTGATCCTCGAGGTGGAGGACGGGGAAGAGGCGAAGTCGGTTTCCTCGGCCGAGCGGCTTTGGAACCAGATGCTCGCCGCCGGGGGCAAGCGCGACAGCCGCCTTCTGGCTTTCGGCGGCGGTTGCGCCGGCGACCTCGGGGGCTTCGCCGCTGGGTGCTTCCTGCGCGGCATCGAGTTCGTGCAGCTCCCCACGACGCTCCTCGCCCAGGTGGACGCCTCGATCGGCGGCAAGACCGGGGTCGACCTCCCCGGCGGCAAGAACACGGTGGGGCTCTTCCATCACCCCCGCTGGGTGGTGGCCGACACCGCCGTGCTCCCCACCCTGCCGCGCGAGGAGCTGCGCTCCGGCATGGTCGAAGTGGTGAAGATGGCGGCGCTTCTCGATCCCGACCTGTTCGTCCTGCTGGAAGAGCGGATGGAGACCCTCCTCGAAGGCGATTCAGAAGCGCTGGGACCCGTGGTCGCGGCGGCGGCCGCCGCCAAGATCGCCGTGGTGGAGCGCGATCCCACGGAGAAGGGGAACCGGCGCCTGCTCAACTTCGGCCACACGCTGGGACACGCCATCGAGTCGGCCTGCGAGTACGCCGGCCTGCGCCATGGCGAGGCCGTGGGCTACGGCATCCTCTTCGCCCTGCGGCTGGCGCTCGCCCGGGGGCTCGACCGCCGGACGGCGGAGCGCATCCAGGCTCTGATCGTCCGTCTGGACCTGCCGCCGTTGCCGCGGCTCGAGCCCGAGATCCTCCTGGCGGCCATGGCCCGCGACAAGAAAGCCCTGGAGTCCGGGCTCGTCTGGGTCCTCCCCCGCATCCTCGGCCAGGGATGGATGGCCGGGGACATCCCGGCGGACGAAATCCGGACCCGGTTGCGCGCCTTTCTGAGCGATCCCTTCGGTCTTCCCCTCTAGCTTTCGCGAGGTCTGTGTGACAGAGGAGTGAAAATCTCTTCGCTCAGGGGTATAATCTCGCCCACGGACTCCCACTGCTGATAGACATGCCAAACCGTCGAAGTCTCTTGCGCCGCCTCAAGCTGAGGACGGTTCTCATCGTCGCCCTGCTCTTGTCGGGGATCATTCCCCTGGGCATCAGCAGCTATGTCGTCCTGGACGAGGCCAGGAAGGTGCTGGCCGACAGCGAGCGCGACAACCTGACGGGCGAGGCCAAAGCCTTATCGGTGGAGGTCGATTCCTATCTGTCCGGGGTTCGCCGCCAGCTCTCCCTGTTCGGCACCAGCCTGCTTCTCGCTCCGGGTCCCGAGGATGTCACCGCGCGGCTGCAGGAGCCCTGGATAGGGCAGCAGCTCCAGAGCTTCCAGCACGGCAGTCCCGAGGTGCTGGCGATCCGGGTGCTGGACTTGAACGGTGAAGGGGTGGGGCCCAGCAAGCTCGCTCCCGAGGTCCAGAAAGTCATGGACTCGACCTTCGAGAAGGCGCGGACCGGAAAAGATTTTGCCTACGGCTTCGTGGCCCTGGGTCCGAGCCGCGATCCCCGAGTCGTGCTGGCGACTCCGATCTCCGTCAAGGCGGCCGAGGGGCCGAAGCTGATCGTGGAAGCCCTGTTCAAGTTTGGGCCTCTGGAGAAGGTGTCCAAGGAGGTGGCCAAGCAGGGCGTTGGCGTCTTCCTGATCGACCGCCAGGGCGGGCTCCTCTGGTCCGGGGGCGGCGGCCTACAGAGGACGGAGCTCGATTCGGACGTCCTGGGCACGTTCAAGAAGAAGCCGATGACGCTGACCTCGACGAAAAAGGTGAGGACCTCGAAGGGCGTGCGCGACATCTTCGCCCAAGTCAGCGACATCCAGGAGAGCGGCTGGGGGCTGGTGGTGCAGAAACCCCTCTCCGAAGCTTTTGCCGGCATCAACAAGATGATCTTCGCGGCGGTCCTGTCGACGGCCCTCCTGGTGGGAATGTCCCTCCTGTTCTCCCTGCTGGCGGCGCGATGGGTGAGCCTGCCCATCCAGCGCATGGCCGCCACCACGCATGAGATCGCGGAAGGCAACTTCGGCGGCGGTGTGGAGATGAACGGCCTTACCTTCGAGCTCGCCGATCTGGCCGAGGACTTCAACCGCATGAGCGGGCACGTGGCCTCCCACGTCCAGCAGCTCCGCCAGGCGGCGCAGACCAACCGTGAGCTGTTCATCGGCTCGCTGCGCGCCTTCGTGGCGGCCATCGACGCCAAGGACCCCTACACCCGCGGCCACTCCGAGCGCGTGGCCTCGGTCAGTCGGACGATCTCCCGCTATCTCCAGCTCCCCGAAGACGTGCAGCACAAGGTCTGGATCGGCGCTCTGCTCCACGACGTGGGCAAGATCGGCGTCGAGGACAGCATCCTGCGCAAAGAGGGCGTGCTGGCCCCTGAAGAGTACGAGCAGATGAAGCTGCACACGGTGAAGGGCGCCGAGATCATGACTCCCTTCGACCAGCTCAGGGAGATGATCCCCGCCATCCGCTCCCATCACGAGGCCTGGAACGGCCGCGGCTATCCGGACGGCCTGAAGGGCGAGGCGATCCCCCTGTTCGCCCGCATCGTCGCGGTGGCCGACACCTTCGACGCCATCACCACGAACCGGCCCTACCAGCAGGCGTACAGCTTGCAGTTCGCCGTCGACACCATCACCCGCCTGACCGGCAGCCGCTTCGACGCCAAGATCGTCACCGCCTTCCTGCGTGCCTTCGAGGCCGGGGAGATCCGCGCCGGTGCCACCCGGCTGGCCCGCACCGAGACGATCGTCGAGGCCAAGGTGGCCGGCGGCCAGCGCTGACCCCCGCTGTCGTACTAAACTCTCCGCATGGTGTTTCAGTACGTCCTCGCCAATCTCCTGGCTCACAACGATCACGCCCTCGGCGCCCTGTTCCTGGACGGCACCGGCGAGACCGTCGATCTGGCCTGCGGCACCGACTTCAGCCCCTATGAGATGAGGGTGATCGGCGCCTACCTGGGTATCTATCTGCGCCAGCTCGACCGGTTGCTTGCCAGCAACGACCTCGGCGAGGCCCGGATGATCCATATCGAAAAGAGGGCCCTCCACATCTACGTCGTCCCCCTCCCCGAGGGCTATCACCTGGCGCTGGTCCAGGGGCATCCCGCCATGGTCGCCCACGCCAAGGAGACGATGGCTCTGGCCGTCGAACAGCTCCGGCAGGAACTGTTCGTGGATTAGCTGGCATAAGCTCCCGCCATGGCTGACGAAGCGAAGAAGAACGACCTGTTGGAGCTCGCGCCGGAGGCCCGGCTCCCCGAGGACGACGAAGGGGAGCAGGGCACCTTCTGGAAGAAGTTGAAGCGCGGGCTCTTCATGACGCATACGGAGATCCTCGACAAGGTCTCCGATGCGATGAGCAACCGCGTCACCCTCGACGACCGCACGCTCGAGTACCTCGAAGAGATCCTCATCGGCGCCGACCTCGGGGTCGACACCTCTCTGGAGCTGGTTCAGCGCGTCAAGAAAAACGCCCTCAAGGAGCAGACGACGAGCTCCGCCAAGCTGCGCAAGCTGCTCTCCGACGAGGTGGCGGACGTGCTCAACGAGATGCCGCGCCCGCGCGTTTTCGGCCGCGGCCCCATGCTGACCCTGGTGGTGGGCGTCAACGGCGTCGGCAAGACGACCTCGATCGCCAAGCTCGCTCGGCGCCATCAGCAGAAGGGCGAGCGGGTGATGCTCGCGGCCGGCGACACGTTCCGCGCCGCCGCCATCGAGCAACTCGCCCTCTGGGGCGAGCGGCTGGGCCTCGAGGTCGTCCGGCAGGGGCAGGGCGCGGACCCGGGCGCCGTGATCTACGACGCCATCCACGCCGCCAAGGCCCGCAAGATCGACCAGCTCATCATCGATACCGCCGGCCGGCTCCATACCAAGGATCACCTGATGGCCGAGCTCAGCAAGGTGCGCCGGGTGATCGACCGCGAGGCCGCCGACTGGCAGAAGCGGACCATCCTCGTCCTCGACGCCACGACCGGCCAGAACGCCCTCTCCCAGGCCCGCACCTTCAGCCAAGTGATACCCATCGACGGCGTCCTGCTGGCCAAGCTGGACGGCACGGCCAAGGGCGGCATGGTGGTGGCCATCGCCCGCGAGCTGAAGCTCCCCGTCCTCTACCTGGGAGTGGGCGAGAAGGCTGAGGACCTGGTGGATTTCCGCCCCCGGGAGTTCGCCTCTGCCCTCGTCGGCTGACTACCTCCGCCGGGCCCTCCGCCTCGCCGCCCGCGGCCGGTACCGCACCTCGCCCAATCCGCGGGTCGGCGCCGTCCTGGTGCGGGACGGCGAGATCGTGGGCAGCGGCTGGCACCGGCAGGTGGGCGGCCCGCATGCCGAGGCGGCGGCTCTGGCCGAAGCGGGGGACCGGGCCCGCGGCGCCACTCTCTATGTCACCTTGGAGCCCTGCGCCCATCATGGGCGGACCCCGCCGTGCGCCGACGCCGTCGTCGCGGCTGGCGTCGCCCGCGTCGTAGCGTGCCACGGCGACCCGGACTCCAGAGTTGGCGGCAAGGGTTTCGCGCGGCTCCGGGCGGCGGGGATCGAGGTCGAGGTGGGGGTCCTCGCGGAGGAGGCCGCGCGCCTCAATCTCCACTTCCTCGTCGCCGCCACGCTGGGCCGGCCCGCGGTCACGCTGAAGTGGGCCATGAGCCTGGACGGCAAGATCGCCACGGTGACCGGCGCCAGTCATTGGATCTCCTCGCCGCAGGCACGGCGCTGGTCCCTGGCCCTCCGCGAGGAGCACGATGCGATCCTGGTGGGGAGCGGCACCATCCTGGCGGACGATCCGCGGCTGGATCGCCGGCTGAATCTCTCCGTCGGACCCAATCTCCGGATCGTCCTGGACCGGCGGCTGCGGACGCTGCCCGAAGCCGCACTCTTCAGGGTCCCGGGACCGGTGCTGATATACACTGAATCGACGGATCGGGGGCGCCGCGAAGCTCTTGAGGCGCGAGGAGCCGAGGTGGCTCAACTCGCCGCCGTCGAGCCCGCGGCCGTCCTCGCCGATCTCTACCAACGGGGCGTGCGGAGTGTGCTGGTGGAAGGGGGAGGAGAGATCCACGCGAGCTTCGTCGCCGCGGGCCTCTACGACCAGGTGAGGATCGACTGCGCGCCGCTCCTCATCGGCGGCAAGGGAGCGCCGGCCCCGCTGGGGGGATCGGGAGTCGAGACCCTCGACGCGGCGCCCCGGCTGGATAAACTGGAGACTCACAAGCGAGGGAGCGATCTGATCCTCACTGGGTATCGCAACGGATGTTTACCGGCCTTATTGTCGAACGTGGCAGCCTGATCGAAGACCCCGTACCTTCGGGTCAGGGAGGCGTGCGCCTGACGATCGGGCTTTCTCCCGAGCTTGCGGCCCGCCTTGCGATCGGCGACAGTCTGGCCGTCTCCGGCGTCTGCCTCACGATCGTCGAGAAGGGGAGGGACCGCGTCGGCGTGGAGCTTTCCCCCGAGACCCTCTCCCGGACTACTTTGTCAGGACTGAACCAGGGCGATTCCGTGAATCTGGAGCCGGCGCTGCGCATGGGCGACGCCCTGGGCGGCCACTGGGTGCAGGGGCACGTGGACGGTGCGGCGCGGGTGATGGACCGTCGAGACCTCACCGACCACCGGATGCTCGCCTTCTCGGTCCCGCCCGACCTGGCGCCGTTCCTGGTGGAGAAGGGATCGGTGACGGTCGACGGCGTCAGCCTCACCGTCTCCGCCCTGGCGTCCGACCGCTTCGAGGTGGCGCTCATTCCCCACACCCTGGAGGTGACGACCCTCTCCAACCTCGCGCCCGGCGACTTCGTCAACCTGGAGATGGACGTGCTGGGCAAGTACGTGCACCGCATCCTCGCCGCCCGCGGACTGGCGACTCCACTGCCCGAAACGGGCGGCGGCTGGCCGTGAGGTCCGGAGGACTGTCGGGCGAGGCCAAGCCGGCGGCCCAGCTTCCGGAGCCGGGGCGGTTCTGGATTCGCTACGTTCCCCGCTCCTGGGAACCCTCCGAGCGTCCTTGGGTCAATCTGGCGACCGGCACCCTCGGCGAGTGGGGACGGACTCCGAAGGCCAAGTCTTCCGACCTCGCCGCCCTGGCCGAGACGCCGCTCGACGACGTGCTCTATTTTCCCCCTGTGCCGCCGCGCCGGGCCGCGGCCCGCGACGAGGTGGCCCGCGCCCGCCTGATGGCCGGCACGCCCGTGGTGGTGCAGCTCCTCCCCGGCGAGGAGTCGACCGTGCCGCGGGTGACCGGCGCGGCCATCGTCTTCGATCTCCTCCCCGCCCTGCTCGACCGCGACCTCGGCCGCCTGCGCCGTCTGCCCACCGGAGCCTCGGCGATGTTTCCCCTGCTGCCCGGCGTCACGGACGATCCCGCCCTGTGGGAGCTGGCCTGCCGCGACCTCGCGGCGGCGGGCGCGGTCTGCGTTCAGGCCCTGGCTCCTTCCCTGGAACCGGCCGACCGGCGCCGGCTGGCGGAGCGGTGGGGTGAGGAGGAGGCCTTCGAGGCCGTGTTCCATCGCGAGCCCCCGGCGGAGCGCGACTTCGCCCGTCTGGCTCACCGCCACGGCCTGGAGCCGTTTCTGCCCCGGCCTCTCCCCCGGCCGCCGGTGCTCGGCGCCGGCAATCGGCGGATCGCGGGCGTCCTCGCCCTGGCCGCGGAGCTGTGGCTGCGCCTGGGCCGGCCGGTGGACACCGGGCAGGCGCTCTACAAGGATGCCCGCTGGATCGACCGCAGCGGGTACGATCTGGAAGCCCTGGCCCGCGAGGGGAACCTGGGCGTGCTCCCCCTCGACGCCGCGAGCCGCGAGATCGTGGCCGAATGCGCCGAAAGCGGCGAATCGGAGCAGCTCGATCGACTTCTCGCCGACTACCTGGCGCCGGACGGACCCGGCGCGGACGAACCCTGGAGACCCGCCGATGCTCAGACGACCCATTCTTCCTAGGCTCCTGCCGCCGCTCCTCTTCAGCGTTCTCGGCGTCCTCGCGACGGCGCCCGCGCGGGCCAGCTTCTCCGTGAGCCCCCACGCCACGCGTGGCGACTTCGAGGCCTTTCACCGCCGTTTCAGCTCCGACGCCTACTTCTATCCCCGCCACAGCGCGGCGCCCCTCGGCCTCATCGGCTTCGAGGTCTACGCCGACGCCACCTATGAGGACAAGTTCGACGACCAGTCGTTCAATCAGACGGCGGTCGACGGCGACTACACCGGCGGCTTTCTCTCCATCGCCCGGGTGGGGGCGCGCAAGGGCCTCCCGGGCGGGGTCGACCTCGGGCTTGCCTACGGCAAGACCCTCAACGGCGACGTCAAGCTGATCTCGGCGGAGCTCCAGTACGCCATCCTCCACGGCGGCCTGCTGGAGCCGGCCCTCTCGGTACGGGTCACCGGTACCCGCACCGTGGACGTTACCGCCTATGAGCTGAACCAGTACGGCGCTGACGTGCTGCTCTCCAAGGGCTTCACCGTGCTCACGCCCTATATTGGAGCGGGCTTCATTCGCAGCAAGGGACGGCTCAGCCGTGGGCCGCTGCCGTCTTTCGAGGACACGGAGACGCACGGCGTGGCTTTCGCGGGCGTCACCCTCAACCTCCTGCTGCCGAAGATCAACTTCGAAGTGGAGAAGGGTGAGGCTCTTCAGGGAGCGGTACGGATCGGGTTCGGGTTCTGAAGGTTTCTGGAGATCATGTGATGAGCACCGCGTGGATCGACCTGCGTTCCGACACCGTCACCCGCCCCGACGACGAGATGCGCCGGGCCATGGCCGCGGCCGAGGTGGGCGACGACGTCTTCGGCGAGGACCCCACCGCCCAGCGGCTGGAGGAGGAGGCCGCCGCCGCCGTGGGCATGGAGGCGGCGCTCTTCGTGCCCTCGGGCACCATGGGCAACCAGATCGCCCTTCACCTTCACGGCAGGCCGGGCGGCGAGGTGATCTGCGACTCCATGTGCCACATCGTCAACTACGAGAACGCGGCGATGGCCGCGGTCTCCGGCCTCCTGCCGAAGATTCTGATCTCACCCGGCGGTCTGCTCGACCCGCAAGCGGTCGAGGCCGCCATCGCTCCGAAGGCCAGCTACCGCGCCCCCACCGTGCTCATCGAGGTGGAGAACAGCCACAACATGGCCGGCGGCACCGTCTACGACCGGCCCCGGCTGGAGGCCCTCCTGGCGGTGGGGCGGCGGCATGGCCTCCCCGTGCATCTCGACGGCGCCCGCATCTTCAACGCCGCCCTGGCGCTCGGTACCACGGTGCCGGCCCTGGCGGCGGGCTTCGACTCGGTGATGTACTGCCTCTCCAAGGGGCTTGGTGCTCCGGTCGGCTCGCTGATCTGCGGCCGGCTCGACTTCGTGACCGAGGCCCGGCGGGTGCGCAAGATGCTGGGCGGCGGCATGCGCCAAGTCGGCATTCTCGCCGCCGCCGGGCTCGTGGCCTTGGCCAAGGGGCCGGCCCGGCTGCCGGAGGATCACGAGAACGCCGGCCGTCTCGCCCGCGCCGTGGCCGAGCTGCCCGGCGTCGAGCTGGACCTCGCCACCGTCCGCACCAACATCGTGATCTTCCGCCTCACCCCGCGTTTCTTCGGCGGCACTGCGCCGGAGGGCGGGTTGACTCCGGCCTTCCTGGCCCGCCTCCGGGAGGCGGGCGTCCTGGGGAGCACCATCAGCCGCGACCAAGCGCGGCTGGTGACCCATCGCGACGTCAGCCGCGCGCAGGTGGATCAGGCGATCGAAAGGATCCGGGGCCTCGTGCGGGTCGCGGCTTGAACGGCGCTTAATGTGGATCGTAAGCTCCTGGGCGCATCCTGGGGGCTCATGGAAAAAATCCTGGTAGTCGACGACGATGCGGATCTGCTCGTGCTCGAGGAAACTGTGCTTTCGCGAGCCGGGTTCACGGTCTCCGCCCTTTCCGACCCTCTACAAGCTCCTGAGCTGGCCCGGACGGGGAAGTTCGACGCCGTGGTGCTGGACGTGATGATGCCCGGGATGGACGGCTTCGAGCTGCTGGAGCTGCTACGGGCGGACGACCGCACCCGCTCCCTCCCCGTGCTTCTGCTGTCGTCGCTGACCGAGGCTTCGGAACGCGTCCGCGGTCTCGAGCACGGCGCCGACGACTACATGGGCAAGCCCTTCCACCCCAAGGAGCTGGTGTGCCGTATCCAGCGTCTGCTCGCCAAGGGGGCCGGACAGGCGGAAAGCCTGGAGGGGAAACTCGAGGATTTCCCCTTCAGCGAGGTCGTTCAGATCCTCGAACGCAACCGCAAGAGCGGCTTTCTCGCCGTCGTAGGGCGGGAGGGTTTCGGCCGCCTGGTGCTGCACGAGGGCGCGATCTTCGGCGCCAGCTTTGCCCGGCTCACGGGAGCCGACGCCCTGGTGGCCCTGATGACGATGAAGTGGGGGCGATTCCGGTTCACCCCGCACCCCAATCCCCAGCAGGTGAGCTTTCTGGCGGAGCAGCCGATCGATCTGCAGTGGGCCATCCTGAAAGCGGCCTGGTTGGAGGACGAGCTCAGCCGCCGGCCCTTGCCGGCGGACGAGGCGCCGCTGCTCGCCTCGGGCCGTAGCGTTCCTCCGATGCCCAAGGAATTCCCCCAGTTGCCTGTGGACACCGTGCTCGACCGGGTCGTGACGCTTCCCGGGGTCACCCTCGGAGATCTGGTGGCCAGCCAGTGGGCAGCGCCCAACCGGATTCGCCTGACCGTCGCCTGGTTGTGCGAGACCGGAGTGATCCGCGCCTCGGTGCCGCACTAGCCCGGGCTTCAGAGACGCGCCACCAGGTCCATCTCCACCAGCGCGCCCTTGGGCAGTGCCGCCACCTGCACCGTGGAGCGGGCGGGCCGGTGGCTGCCCATCGCCTCGGCGTACAGCGTGTTGAGAGCCTGAAAATCCTTCAGGTCGGTGACGAAGACGGTGGTCTTGACGACGTTGGCGAAGGTGCAGCCGGCCGAGGCCAGGACCGCCGCCAGGTTCTTGAGCATCTGCCGCGCCTGGGGCTCGAAGCCGCCCGGCGCGAGCTCGCCGGTGGAGGGATCGAACCCCACCTGGCCGGAGGCGTAGAGCCAGCCGTCGACCTCGACGGACTGGGAGTAGGGTCCGATGGCCTGCGGGGCTTTGTCGGTGTGATGAAATCGCATCTTCGGTCCTTTCTTAGGAAGGCGACGGCAGCTCCGGCGCGTCCTCGGAGTCCAGCACCGCGATGTAGGGAAGGTTGCGGTAGTGCTCGTCGAAGTCCAGACCGTAGCCCACCACGAACAGTTTTTCGATCTCGAAGCCCCGGTAGTCGATACGGACGTCCACCTCCCGCGCCGCCGCCTTGTCCAGCAGGGCGCAGAGGCGCACGCTCCTGGCGCCGCGGAAGCGCAACAGGTCGAGGATGGTGCGCAAGGTATAGCCGGTGTCGACGATGTCCTCGATCAGCAGCACGTCCTTGCCGCGGATCGACAGGTCGAGGTCCTTGCGGATGCGCACCTCGCCCGGGCTGGTGGAGGAGCCGTAGCTCGACGTCTGGAAGAAGTCGATGGCGAGCGGTACTTTCAGGCGCTTCAGCAGGTCCACCATGAAGAAGACGGACCCCTTGAGCACGCCGATGCAGACCAGGCGGTCGCTCTCGGCGTAGTCGCGGTCGATCTCCGCCGCCATGGCCGCCACCCTCGCTTCCAGATCCTCCTGGGAAATCAGAATGCGCACGCTGGTTTTCCTTTCCGTTTTTCTTTCCGGGTGGCTTGGCGTAAACTGTCTAGTCTCATCCAACGGTGTATCTGCTGACTCGACAAGGCTTCCTCCCATGACGACCGTCCAAGAGCTGAGTGTCCTTCATCGCCGCTACGCCGATACCTCGCACCGCTTCCGGGCGAGCTGGACCTTCCACCAGTTTCTTCAAAGCCTGGGCAAGACGCTGCTGCAAAGAGTGGAGGACCACCACTCGACCGAGTTCCAGGATCTCTACACCGGGTTGAAGGAGATCTCCCAGAGCCTGAACGCGTCCGAAAGCGAGCGCATCCGTCACCGTCTGGCGGCGATCGACCGCCGGCTGACGGAGCTCGTCACCGAGCTCGGGGAGGAGGATACCAAAGTCACCCCCGACTTGCTCCGGCAGTTCTTCCGCCGGGTCAAGAACTACGACGAGAAGATCCTCTCCCAGCTCGTGCGCTTCTACCTCTATGCCCACACCGGCGGGCTCTGGCCCACGGAGCGGCTGGACAAGGTGGACTTCCTCCTCGCCCGCCTCTCCGAGGAGGTGGACGACCGCTCGGGCGAGCTGGTGCTGCGCAGCCATGTCCGCCTGAACGAGATCTTCCAGGGGATCTGGGCGCAGATCGGCGAGCCGCCTCCGGGGGATCAGGCCATCGAGGAGCGCCGGGCCGAGATCGACGCCGTCCGCCATGAGATGTCGGCCGTCGAGAGCCTCGACCATCTCAACGAGACCGGCCTGATCCGCCGCTACCGCGAGGTCAAGCACGGCCTGGGCTCCTGGTACTTCTTCCCCGACCTGCTGCTGCCCATCCAGGAGACCAACCTGGTCTTCAAGTCCCGCATCCATAAGCTCTACCGCCAGGAGGAGCAGCGCATCATCGCCGAGTACCAGCGGGTCTTCGAGCTGGAGCGCGAGGTGCCGTTCGACACCCAGCTCGACAGCGAGCTGAACGAGTTCCGCGAGGAGATCGAGCGCTTCGAGAAGCAGCTCCAGCGCGAGGAGTTCCGCCTCGGCGACATCGCCCTCATCCGGCAACGCGTCAAGCAGCTCCTGCCGCGCCTCGCCGCCGGCCGCCCCGGTACCGGCGAGCGGGCGATGGCCGGCCCGCCCACCGCGGACACCGGCGAGTTCACCCTGCAACGGGCGGGCGCCGCCTCCTCGGCGCCCCTCAAGTCGCACGAGGAGCTGCTGGGCGATTATTACCGCCGGCTCGTCGACGCTCTACGCGACGTCAATCCTCCGGATCTGCCGCCCGAGCGGGTGGTCCTCAGGCCCGAGGTCTTCGCCCTGCGCATCGAGGTGCGGGAGGTGGAGGCCTACCGGCGCGTCTTCGGCAAGAGCGATTCGGACCGCGAGCTGGAGCAGTTCCTGCTGGAATCCGCGGCCCTGCGGGTGCGCATCAACGAGGAGGCGCACGAGATCGCGAGCCTCCTCGACGAGACCTCCGTCACCGGCGACTCCGTGGTCTTCGCCCGCGCCCGGCTGACGGCGCGGGTGGCCGACTCCTACCTCTGGCGCTTCAACCACATGCTCAACGAGCAGATGATGAACGGCAACCTGAGCGAGTGCCGGCAGTTGCAGCTCCTGCGGATGCGGCTGATGCGGGACTACTCCGGCCTCTGGCTTCTGGCCTTTAAGCCGCTCTACAAGCGAGTCCCCACCGGAACCTTGGCTTGAGCGCGGACGTCCGCGACGCCCTGGCCGGACCCGCGGCGCTCGACGCTTTCCTGCGGCTCCCCTCGGCGGTCTACCGGGGCGACCCTTTCTACAACGCCACCCCGCGAGGGGACGTCCTCGCCTCCCTGAAGCGTCCGGAGTTCAACGACAGACAGCGAGTACTGGTGGCCCTGGAGAACGGCGAGCCGGCGGCGCGCCTCGTGGCCCGCGTCTCACCCTCTCTGAAGGACGAGGCGGGGCGGCCGTACGGGATGCTGGGCTTCTTCGAGGCTCTTTCAGATCAGGCCGAGGCCGTGGCCGGGCTGTTCCGCGAGTCGATCGCCTGGCTCCGCGAGCGAGGCGCCGGCGTCATCGTCGGCCCCATGGACGGCGACACCTGGCACCGCTACCGGCTTAACGTCGGGCCTTTCGATCAGCCGCCATTTCTTCTGGAGCCTTACAACCCACCCGGGTACGAGCGTCTGTGGACGGGCCAGGGCTTCACGCTCCTGGAGCGCTACTTCTCGAAGCGGGTCGACCCCGCTGCCGTCGTCGACCACCTCGCGACCCGCTGCGGGGAGGCCGTCGCCGCGGGCTACCGCCTGCGTCCCCTCGATCCCCAGCGATTCCGGGACGAGCTGCGACGGATCTACGAGCTTTCGCGGCGCATCTTCTCCCGCAACTTCCTCTATACCGAGATCTCCGAGGCGGACTTCCTCGACCTTTATGCCGGCTCCCGCGCCCTGGTGGACCCGGACCTCGTGTGGTTCGCCCAGTCGCCGGCAGGGGAGGACGTGGGCTTCCTCTTCGCCTACCCGGATCTCTTCCGGGCCGTGGCCGCCATGGGCGGTGAGCGAGGGGTGCTCGCGAAGCTCCGCTTCCTGTGGCATCGCAAGGAAGCAGGCGCCGTGGATTTCAAGACCTTGGGAGTTCTTTCCGAACACCGCCGCTCCGGTGTCGCCGCGGCCCTGTTCCACGAGGGGCACCGCCGCGCGCTGGAGAAAGGCTACCGCGTCGCCAACCACTGTCTGTACCGCGAGGGAAATCCTTCGGGGGATCTGGACGGCGGGGCGGGGGAGACGCTGCGGGAGTACCACTTGTACAGGTATGGCGAATGAACGTTCTCACCGTTCTCCGGCGAATCGCCTCCGAGGTTCCGGACCGCGACGCCCTGGTGATGGGGAGCGGCACGATCTCCTTTGGAGCTTTATGGGAGCGGGTGGACCGGACGAGCACCGGCCTGCGCCGCCTGGGGCTCGCGGCCGGAGACCGGGCGATCGTCATGATCCCCATGTCCATCGACCTTTACGTGGCCCTGCTGGCCGTGCTGAAGATGGGAGCCGTGGCCGTCTTTGTCGATCCCTGGATCGGCCCGAGGCAGATCGCGGCCTTCGCCGAGCCCAGCGCCTGGCTGGGCATTCCAAAGAGCCACGTGCTGCGGCTTTTCTCGTCGCGATTGCGGGCCATTCCTCTCGCCGTCACCACGGGCCGGCGGCTGGGACCGCTACCGGCGGGAGCCACCCTGGCGGAGCTGGAGGCCGAGCGGGGAGACGGAGAGATCGCGGCCGTCGCGCCGGACGCTTCCGCTCTCGTCACCTTCACCAGCGGCTCCTCCGGTGAGCCCAAGGGGGCCAACCGGACGCACCGCTTCCTCCTCGCTCAGCATGCGGCACTCGCCGCCGAGTTTCCCGCTCGCGAGGGGGACGTCGACATGCCGATGTTCCCCGTCTTCGCCCTCAACAACCTGGCGAGCGGCGTTCCCTCCGTAGTGCCGGAGATGGACTTTCGCCACGTGGACCGGGTCGACGGTGCCCGAGTGCTGGCCCAGATGCGCCGCCACGGCGTGACGACCTGCACGGCTTCGCCCCCCTTCTTCGACCGTCTCGCCGCCGAGCTCGACCGGCACACGGAACGGCCCGCCCTGCGTCGTATCCTCACCGGCGGCGCCCCGGTTTCGGACGCCCAGCTCCGGGCTTGGCGCGAGATCCTGCCGGGCTCCGAGATCCTCGTCGTCTATGGCTCCACCGAGGCCGAGCCCGTGGCCCATCTCGCGGCCGGGGAGCGGCTGGAGGCGGTCAATCCGCACCGCCCTCTCACTCCCGGGTTTTGTGCCGGTCGCCCCACGGACCGGCTGAGCTCGAAGATCATTCGCATTCACGACGGTCCGGTCGAGTTGGGACCGAGGGGCTGGGGGGATTGGGAGCTGCCGCCGGGCGAGATCGGCGAGCTGATCGTCTCCGGGGATCACGTCGGCCAGGACTACTTCCGCAACCCTGGCGCCGTGCGGGAGAACAAGATCGTGGATGCCAGTGGGGTGATATGGCATCGAATGGGAGACACCGGCTCCTTCGATCCCGAGGGGAGATTCTGGCTCGCCGGCCGCGTCCATTCCACGATCCGCCGCGGCGCTGTGCTCATCCATCCTCAGCTCGTGGAGCAGGCAGCGCAGGGAAACGATTCGAAAATCCGCCGCCTCGCCGCCGTGGGCCTGCCGGACGCGGCTCTTGGTGAGAGGCTGGTGATTGTCGCCGAGGCGGAATCCGGCGTCCAGGAGGACATCGCCGCCCGCCTCGCCGCAGCGGGTTTCGCCGCCGACGAGATCCGCGTCACCTCCGAGCCGTTACCGGTCGATCCGAGGCACAACAGCAAGGTCGACTATGGAAGGCTGCGGGCGCGCCTGAGCCGTTGAAATTCATGGGGGAGAAATGCTGGCGTTCCAACCTTTCCCCCAAGAATGTAGAGACGCCCCGTTTCGGGGGGAACCCCGGATGGGGGCGTCTCCGAGGCGGAGACGTCTTCTCATTTCGCAGACGGTTCCGCGGGCATTCGGTCGCCCTGGACCGACGTGGTGCTGCCGGGACGATCCCTTCCCTTTGGACCGTTGCTGCCGATCCGGAGACGCCCCCATCGGGGGTTCCCCCCGAAACGGGGCGTCTCTACATTCTTCCGGAGGCCGCATCATTCCCAACCCTTCGACGGTACCCGCCAGTGACATGGGGGGAACCGTTGACGCGGACGTGAGAGAATGACGCCCTCCATGCCCCTGACCCGCGAATCCCCCGATTCTCCCTATATTCGCCGGCTCTTCGCCTATCTGACGGAGCGCTTCCCGTTGCTTGGCCACGGCGTGCTCATCGCCGCCTACTACTCCTCGAATCAGTTCCTGGCCCGCACCCTCACCCGGCCGGGCGAGCCCATGCACTATGACGTCTCGACCGTCCTGGGAATGCTCACCCTGCTGTGTTTCTTCTTTCATCTCCGCGTCTTCGACGAGCACAAGGACTATGCCGAGGATTGCCTCCACTATCCCCAGCGCGTGCTGCAGAGCGGCGTCATCACCTTGCGTGATCTCAAGGTGCTGGGGGGCGTTTGCATCGCCGCCGAGATCGTCCTCTCCGGGCTGCGCGGTCCGGCCGCCCTCGCGGCGTGGGGCGCGGCCTTCGTGTTCTCGCTCCTCATGCTCCGGGAGTTCTTCGCGCGCGAGTGGCTCAAGCGGCACTTCCTGGGCTACGCCGTCACCCATCTGCTGGTCATGCCGTTTCTCTCGTTGATGGTGTTCAGCTTCGCCACCGGGCGGTGGCCCTGGGAGGCGCCTCTCTGGTTCGGCGTCTACGCCTGGGTGGGCTTCTTCGTCACCTTCAACTGGGAGGTCTCGCGAAAGATCCGCGCTCCGGAGGATGAAGTCGAGGGCGTCGAAACCTACACCCGCATCTTCGGCACCTACGGTGCGGCCTATCTCGTCCTCCTCCTGCGGGTGATCGACACCGGCCTCGTGGCCCTCGTGGGCTGGCACCTGGGCCTCTCGCCTTGGTTCTATGCGGCTCTCGTGGCGCTTTTCCTTGTCTGCCTCGTGGGCTTCTTCCAATATCGTTTCCACACCTCGCGCAAGACCGCGAAGCGCATGGAAACCTACGCCGGCCTTTACATCATCGCCTTCGACGTGATCCTGGCCGTGGAGATCGCTCGGAAATGGGGGCTGGCATGAACAGGGTCTGGTATCCCGGTCGCCCTCCAGAGCCGGAGCTTCTTGGCGGCAAGGCCGCGAACCTCGCCGTTCTCGAATCGCTCGGTTTTCCCGTTCCATCCTGGTACGCGATCACTACGGCCGCCTTCGAAGCCGCTCTGGTGCGGAGCCCTGTCCTCACGCCGGACGAGATCCGCGCTCGTATCCTCGACGTACCTTTCCCGCCCGGCCTCGAAGAGGAGATCGCCGCCGCTCACGCGGCGCGGATCGGTCCGGACGGGGAGTCCGCCTACGTGGCCGTCCGCTCCTCGGCGGCGGGGGAGGACGCGGCGGGAGAGTCCTTCGCGGGGCTACACGACAGCTTTCTCTTCGTGCGGGGTCGCGAGCAACTGTTGATCGCCATTCGCAAGGTCTGGGCCTCGGCGTGGAACGAGCGGGCTCTCGCCTACCGCCGGGCCAAGGGGATTTCGCTCGACTCCATCGCCGTGTCCGTGGTCGTTCAGCGCATGATCGAGGCGCGGACGAGCGGCGTCCTGTTCACCGCCAACCCGCTCAGCGGCAGCGTCCATGAGATCGTCCTCTCGGCCCTCTGGGGAGCCGGCGAGGGGCTGGTGAGCACCGGGCTCGACGCGGATACCTGGACCGTCGACAAAGAGTCGCTCGACATCACCCCGTCCCTTGCGGCCAAGACCGAGCGATTGATCCTCGACGCCGCGGCCGGCGGGGGCCTCCTGCGCACCGCCGTACCTGACGCCGACCGCGACCGGCCCAGCCTCTCGGACGACGAGGTGCGCACCCTCGCCCGTCTGGGGCTGGCCGTGGAGCGCCACCACCGGCGGCCCCAGGATCTGGAGTTCGCCGTGGACGGAGCAGGGCGCCCCTTTCTTCTGCAGGCCCGGCCCGTCACCACCGTCGAAGAGCTGGGACCCGCCGCGGGCAACCGCCTGATCTGGGACAACTCCAACATCATCGAGAGCTACTCGGGCGTCACCTCGCCCATGACCTTCAGCTTCATTCGCCAGGCCTACTCGATCGTCTATCACTGCTTCGCCGAGGTGATGGGCATCGACGCGCACACGGTGAAGGCCAACCGCGAGGTCTTCGGCAACATGCTCGGCCTGTTTCGCGGGCAGGTCTACTACAACCTTTTCAACTGGTACCGGCTCGTGCGTCTCTTCCCCGGCTTCAACTACAACAAGAGCTTCATGGAATCGATGATGGGCGTCCGCGAGCCGGCTCGCATGGCCGGTGAAGAGGCGGCTCCTCCATCGGTATCCCGCCTCCAGCGCTACACCGTCGAGCTGCCGGCCCTGCTGCGCCTGCTGAGCCGCTCGGTGCGCAATTTCCTTTCCATTCGCCGCATCGTGGGGGATTTTCAAGCTCACTTCCGCCGCCACTATGAAGAGTGGTCGGCCCTCGACTTCCGCGCCATGCCGCCGCACGAGCTCGCGGCCCTCTATGGCGAGATGGAGGACAAGCTTCTTTGGGAGTGGAAGGCACCGATCATCAACGATTTCTTCGTCATGGTGTTCTATGGCACCTTGAAACGCCTCTGCGTCTCCTGGTGCGGCGACGAGTCCGGCTCGCTCCAGAACGACCTCCTCTGCGGCGAGGGCGGCATCGAGAGCACCGAGCCCACCAAGATGCTCCTGGGGCTGGCCGCGAAGGCACGCCGGCAGCCCGAGCTGCGCGCCCTCCTTCTGGAAACGCCGGCGGAGGTTCTCGCCCGCGAGATCCCGGCCGATCCCCGCTTTTCGGAATTCGCCGCCGGCATCGCCCGCTATCTCGATCTGTACGGTTTTCGCTGCGTCAACGAGCTGAAGCTGGAGGAGCTTTCCCTCCGCGACCGCCCGGCCTTCCTCTACCAGATCCTCCGCAACTATCTGGCCGCCGAGAACTCCTCGGCGTTGGACACCACCTTCCAGGAAGAACGAGAGGGCCGCGTCCGCCGCGAGGCCGAGGCCCGGGCGTTCCAGGCGATCCGCGGACCCTTCCGCCGGGCGGTTTTCCGCCGCATCCTCGGCAATGCCCGCCTGGGAGTGAAGAACCGGGAGAATCTGCGCTTCGCGCGTACCCGCATCTATGGCCTGCTGCGCGAGCTGCTCCGCGCGGTGGGGGAGGACTTCGTCGGCAAGGGCCTCTTGGATCGCTCCGACGACATCTTTTATCTGACCCTGGATGAAGTCTGGGATTTTGTGAAGGGCCGCGCCGTCACCGTCAATCTAAAAGGCTTGGCCGCTCTTCGCCGTACCGAATTTGACGGCTGGCGCCAGCAGGACCCGCCTGCGGACCGGTTCGAATCGTTCGGCCTCCCGTACTTCCGCAACCGTTTCCAGGGCCGTCCCCGCGCCGCCGTCGCCTCCGGGGACGGCCTCCTCCGGGGCACCGGGTGCTGCCCGGGAATCGTCACCGGCGCCGTGAAAGTCCTCCGCACCCCCAGCGAGGACGCCCGCCTCGACGGCGAGATCCTCGTCGCCGAGCGCACCGATCCCGGCTGGGTCCCTCTCTATCCTTCCGTCTCCGGCCTGCTCATCGAGCGCGGCTCCATTCTCTCCCACTCCGCCATCGTGGCCCGGGAGATGGGAATCCCCACCATCGTCGGCATCGCCGGGCTGGTGAGCACCCTCAAAACCGGGCAGGTGGTGACGATGGACGGCGGAGCGGGAACGGTGAAGGTCGAAGACTCGGAGTCAGCGCGTTCTACGCCTTCCCCTTGAGAAACGCCGCCGACAAACCCAACCCCACCAGAAAGATCCCCAGTCCGCCGAAGGCCGGCAGCAGGTGCATCACGCTCGTGTAGCCGACCGTCATGTGGATGCCGAGCGCCGCCGCGTAGGCGGAGACGCCGCCGATCAGCATCGTCCACCAGAGGCGGGCCGAGCCGTTGCGGAAACCCCATAGCGCGGGGAGGAGGAAGACCCAGCCGCTCGCGAGCAGCATGCCGCCGAGAGTGGCGCGGTCGTGCGCGATCAGCGGCACGATACGCGGGCTGGCGGCCTGCAACGCCAGGGCGGTGGTGCGCATGAATTCGAGGTCCTCCGGCACGAACACCTTGGTGACGCCGATGAAGGAGATCATCGCGCCGGCGCCGAGCAGCCCGCAGCCATGGAGGATCAGCAGGAGCTGTCCCCAGAGGCTCCGCCGCCAGGCCCGGTCTCCCCGCAGCGGGGGCGGGACGGACGGCGTGAAGGTTCCCAGCCGGGAGTGGAGCGCCAAGAGGAGAAGCTGGAAAAGGACGGCCGTGACGAAGGCGTGGAACGTGTCCAGATAGCCGAAACCCAGGAAAAGGAAAAAGCTTGCGAACCCCGTGAACGCCGAGATGAAAACCGATTGTTGAGCCCAGTGAAGCCCGCGCCGCACACCGTCCAGCGACAAGCCGAGATACATCACCCCGATGGCGATCATCGTGCCGGCCAGGCTCACCCGGTCGTGGGCCATGAAGGCGAGCAGGCGGGGATTGAGTGCCAGCAGTTGCTCGCGCGACATCCCGACGAACGACTCGTCGTACGGCAGCACCACCCGCGTCAGCGCGATCAACAGCGCCAGCAGGCTTCCGAACACCATCCCGGCGCCCATCGCCGCCGTCCAGAACCAGGTCCGCTCCGGGCTCCGGAGCTCCGGCCCCGGCGCGCTCCTCTCCCGGGCTTTCGCAAGCTCCGCGAAGAGCAGCAGGTCGTTGATCCGTTTGGGCAGGCCGGGTCCCGTATAGACCACCCCGGTATCCGCCTCCACGAGGTCCGCTCCGGCCGTGCGGAGGGCGAGCGCGTCCTCCGGCTCGTGAACACCTCCCGAGGAGATCAGGAACAGGCCCCCTCCGAACCGGCTCCGCCAATGGCGCACCTGTGCCAGCGCGGGCTCGCGGGCGGGTCCGCCGATCAGTCGCCCGCCCTGGCCTCCGGAATCGCCTTGTACGCTGCCGTCCACGATCAGCCCGGCCACGCCGTTCTGAACTGCCGCGTCGACGAGAGGGTCGGCCGCCGCCAGGTCCACGTCGGCCGGCAGGCAGAGCAGGACGGGCCGGGCTTGCGACGCGTCCCGCGAAGCGAGAATCGTCCGCAGATGGGCGCTCCACTCTTCTTCGGACCATCCCGCCGCCAAGCCGTCGCGCAGGGTGAGAATGGAGAAGAGCGGCGCGTGGGGCGCAAGCTCGCGGATCATCCGCCCGATCTCCGCCGCGGCCTGCTCTGCGCCAGCTCCGGGCGTGGCCGCGAGACGTGCGATGACCGGCAGTCCGTGTCGGCCCGCCTCGGCGATTCGCGGTGAGGCGGCCGCGAGGCTCAGACTCCCCGGCGGATCGGGGAACCAGAAAGCCTCCTGATCCAGGCGCCGCGCCACGGGCGCTTTCCCGGTAGATCCCGTCACCGTGATCGGTCCGACTTCGAGAAATCCAAAGCCGAACCGGCCCAGGGCCGGCAGCGCCACGGCATGAACGTCGAGCCCGGGTCCGAGGCCGAGCGCGGTGGGGAAGTGGAGGCCGAGGTGTGAGACGGCGAGCCGGGGATCAGCCCGCATGTGCCCCAGGAAGTCGATGGCCGCCGGACCGAATGGTGCCCGGACCAGCCGGCCCATGAATCCCAGGGCGAAATCGCGGGCTCGCTCCGCCGATACCCGGAAGAGCACGGGCCGCGTCACCGTCCGATAGAACCAGTCCGGCATTTGGACCCGACGCTATCAGTTGCCGGAGCCCGGCGCCAAGCTCACCTTCGCGGAGGGACGGTGAAGGTTGAAGAATCAAGTCAGGCGTCGCCGCCTTAACCTCAGGACCGCGATCCCAGCGAATAAAGAGGCGAGCACCAGGAAACCGAGCGGCGAAAGGGTAGGGACCTCGGCCAGGGCCTGTGTCTCGAAGGTCACCGCGCCGCTGAAGGGAGTCCAATTGGTGTCGCGGCGGAAGATTCCCACTCCTCCCGCGCCGCCATCCGCATAGTTCCCGGCCGTCTGAGTATTCCAGTATGCGGTATCCGGAAACGGATTGATCCCCACCGAGGGCGGTAGCTGGGCCAGGCCAAAATTCAGCGATACGTAGGGACCCGGCGCTCCGATTGGATTGTAGCCCCAGGTTTGCGTGTTAAAGGCCACGCCATAAATGATCTGGTTCGGCACGGTGGTGCCCGTGAAATCGAAGGCGACCGTGAACGCCAGCCCGTTGTAACAGTTGCCGTCGCCGGCCCGCCACGCAGTCCCGCCGGGACACGTCGGGTCCGCCGGCGGCCGCCAAGGAATGGCGAAGGTTTGCGTCTGGGTGGCGATCAACGTGCCCGGCGCCGGGTTCGGTCCGCTGTTGTCCACGTTGTAAAGGTTGAGCGTGAGCGGATGGTTCCACGTCGGGCCGGAAGACCCGGGGAACGCCGGGTAGTCCGAGGCCAGGGCCCAATCGCTCATCGCCAGGGTCACCCGGCTCAGCGCACGGCTCGCACCGGCGAACTGGATCAGATCCCCGAACTCGGAGGTCTGCGTCGCTTGATACCCCAGGCTCGGGATGTTCGGGGGAAGAGGGGCGGGGATGCTGTCGTAGATGACGGTGGCGGCCACGGCCAGGGGCGAGCAAGCCGCCAGAAGGAGGGCTGCGAGCGCGACGTGCTTCACGGGGTGGCGGGAGAGCTCGGTCGACATGATGGCTCCTTTTGGGTAGCCTTGAGTCTGAAGGCGCCTGCGATGAGAGGATAACTCGCAGGAGCGTAAACTTCCCACGAGGACTTGCGATGCCAGATGCAACGGACAATCGCCTGCAAAAAACGCTCCAGGCAGTCCGTTTTTTACGAAAAGCCGGCGACCGTGGGGAGCTGGCGGGAGCGCTCAGGGATCTGGGAGAGCTCGAGAGGCGCTCCGATGCCGATGCCGCGCGGGAGCACTACGAGGAAGCGGTCGCGATTTTCCGCGAGGTCGACGATCCCCTCAGGCTCGCGCACACGGTCCGCCATCTCGGCGACGTGCACTATGAGGCGGGACGTGCCGCGCTGGCCGAACCCTGTTTCCACGAAGCCTTGTCGATCTATCGCGGCCACCCAAAAACTGATCCGCTCGATCTTGCCAACGCCATTCGCAGTCTCGCGGTCCTCAAAGGCGATGCCGGCGAAACCGAAGAAGCGAGACATCTGTGGCAGGAGGCGCGCGCTCTATATGTCGCGGTCGAGGTGAAACCGGGAGTCGCCGAATGTGACGCCCGGCTCGCTCGACTGGCTCGGCGCCTGACGTGAGGCGCGCCGATGAAGATCACGATTCTCGACGATTATTTCGACACCCTCCGCACGCTCGACTGCTTCAAAAAGCTGGCGGGCCACGACGTCACGGTCTGGAACGATCACGTTCAGGACGTCGATCCCTTGGCCGAACGGTTGCGGGATACCGAGGCGCTGGTGTTGATCCGCGAGCGGACCCAGATTCGCGCGCCCCTGCTCGACCGGTTGGCCAAGCTCCGGCTCATCAGCCAGCGCAGCGTCTATCCGCACATCGACGTCGACGCCTGCACAAGGCTCGGCATCGTCGTCTCGTCCAACCTGCATTCAGACACGCCGTCCTACGCCGCCGCCGAGCTCACCTGGGCGCTGGTGCTCGCGGCGATGCGCCAGGTGCCGCAGCAGATGGCCGCGCTCAAGGCCGGGCAGTGGCAGATCGGCGTTGGCTATGGCCTGCGCGGCAAGACGCTGGGGATCTACGGCTACGGCCGGATTGGGAGCGTCGTCGCCGGGTACGGCAAAGCGTTCGGGATGAACGTGCTGGTGTGGGCCCGCGAGACCTCCCGCGAGCGGGCGCGGAGCGACGGGTACGCGGTGGCTTCCAGCCAGGAGGCGTTCTTCGCGGAATGCGACGTGCTCTCTCTCCACATGCGCCTGGTCGAGGCCACGCGCGGTATCGTGACCGCGGGCGACCTTGCGCGGATGAAACCCACGGCCCTGCTGGTCAACACCAGCCGGGCGCCGCTGATCGAGCCCGGCGCCCTCGTCGCCGCCCTGAAGGTCGGGCGCCCGGGCATGGCCGCCGTCGACGTCTATGAAGAGGAGCCGGTCCGTGATCCCCGGTATCCGCTGTTCGCGATGGACAACGTGGTGTGCACGCCGCACATCGGATATGTTTCACGGGACGAGTACGAGATTCAATTTTCAGACATCTTCGACCAGATCGTGTCCTACGCGGCCGGCACGCCCATTCATGTCGTGAACCCCGAAGTACTGGGCTCGGCCAATCTTCGCTGACGCATCATTACCCGCCGTCCAAGGATCATGATGAAAAGATCAAGCCTTCCTGTCGCCGTCGTCTTTCTTGCCCTGTATGCGGTGGCGTTGCGTGGAGGGGCGGAAACCGCTCTCCCCGCCACCCGCAAGGAGCCGGTCACGGACCGGTATCACGGCGTCGAGATCGTGGACGAGTACCGCTGGCTGGAGAACTGGGACGATCCGGCGGTGAAGGCCTGGAGCGACGCGCAGAATGCCTATGCCCGCTCCGTTCTGGACCGGTTGCCCGGCGTCGAAGAGATCCGCAAGCAGGTGGCGGCGATCCGGAAGATCGAGATTCCGCGCTACGGCAGCCTGACGTCCGCGGGCGGCAGGCTCTTTGCGCTCAAGGTCGAGCCCCCGAAGCAGCAGGCCGTCCTCGTCGTCATGCCCTCGGAGGATGCCCCGGCATCCGGCCGCGTGCTGTTCGACCCCACGAAGCTCGATCCGAAGAGTGGAACGTCCATCGACTGGTACGTGCCTTCGCCGGACGGCTCACGGGTGGCGGTCTGCCTTTCGCAGGGCGGCTCCGAGCAGGGCGACGTGCACGTCTATGAAACCGAGACGGGCGCCGAGACGGGTGAGGTGGTCCACCGGGTCAATTCGGGCACGGCGGGGGGCAGCCTGGCCTGGGACCTTGAGGGGCGCGGCTTCTTCTATACGCGGTATCCGCGCGAAGGGGAACGCCCTCCCGCGGATTTGATCGCCTACGTTCATGTTTATCATCACCGCCTCGGGACGCCGGAGACCGCGGATCGCTACGAGATTGGCAAGGATTTCCCCCGTCTCGGCGAGATCCGCCTGCGGCGCAGCCCGGACGGCCGCTTTATCCTGGCGAACGTTCAGAACGGCGACAGCGGCGAGTTCGAGCAGCACCTGCGGGCTCCTGGCGGCCATTGGCTTCGGCTCACGCACTTCAGCGACAAGATCGTCGATGGGTTCTACGGACCGGGGGACTCGCTCTACATCCTCTCTCGGGCCGGTGCGCCGCGGGGCAAGCTGCTGAAGGTCTCGTTGAAGGGGCTGGTCCGGCGGGGCCGCCTCGATCTCGCGAGCGCGGCGGTGGTGGTGTCGCAGAGCGATGCCGTCATCGAATTCGATTTCTCGAAGCCGGAGGACACGATCGCCGTGACGGAGTCACGTCTGTTCGTCGTCGAGGGCATCGGCGGGCCGCATCGCGTGCGGATCTTCGACCTTGCCGGCAAGCCGCTGGGAACGCTGCCTCTGCCGCCCTCCAGCGCCGTTTCCCAGGTGCTGAAAATCGATCGCCGCGACGCCGTGCTGTACCGGACCAACACCTACACGGAGACGACCGTCTGGTATCGGTGGGCCGCGGAGGGCGGAGGCGCGGTCAAGACGGCGCTCTCGGTGCCCTTCCCAGCGGACTTCAGCGACGTCGAGGTGGTTCGCGACTGGGCGACTTCGAAAGACGGCACCCGCGTGCCGATGACGATCCTGCACCGGAAAGGGTTGAAGCTGGATGGCAACAACCCGGTGCTGCTGACCGGCTATGGCGGGTATGGCGTCAGCATGACCCCCTTCTTCAATCCGGGATTGAGGGTCTGGCTGGACCACGGCGGCGTCTGGGTGATCGCCAATCTGCGGGGAGGAAGCGAGTTCGGCGAGGAGTGGCACCAGGCCGGCAACCTCACCCATAAGCAGAACGTCTTCGACGACTTCATCGCCTGTGCCCAGCAGCTCGTCCACGCCGGCTATACCAACAAGAACCGGCTCGCCATCGAGGGCGGCAGCAACGGCGGGCTGCTCATGGGCGCGGTGCTCACGCAACGTCCCGAGCTGTTCAAGGCGGTCGTTTCGCACGTGGGGATCTACGACATGCTCCGCGTCGAGCTCGATTCCAACGGCGCCTTCAACGTGCCGGAGATTGGGAGCGTAAAGAATCCGGAGCAGTTCCGGGCCCTGCTCGGTTACTCGCCCTACCACCACGTGCGCGACGGCGCCGGGTATCCCGCGATCCTGCTGATGACGGGCGCCAACGACCCCCGGGTGAACCCGATGCACTCGCGCAAGTTTGCCGCCCGCTTGCAGAATGTCGGCGCGCCGACCGTGCTGCTGCGGACGAGCTCGACCAGTGGGCACGGCTTCGGCACCCGGCTCGACGAGCGGATCGAACAGGAGGTCGACGTCCTCGCGTTCCTGTTCGACCGGTTGGGGATGGGGCGTTAGGCCGGCGGGATTGAAGGAGCGCCGCCTGCGATAGACTCCGCCGCATGCGCCGCTTCCGCCTTTTCCGCCCCCCGCTCGTTCTACTGATCGCCGTCCTTTCCCAGGTGCTGCTGCTCGGCTGTGCCCGGGGCCAGCAAGCCCAGGGGCAACAGATCCGGGGGCCTCTCGGCACCTCGCTCGACCGCTATCTGAAGGCGCTCGTCGGCTACGGCTACTCCGGCGCGGTGCTGGTGGCGAAAAATGGGGAGATCCTCCTCAACCAGGGTTACGGCCTCGCCGACCGCGACCGGAAGACGCCGTTCACTCCCGACACCCTGTTCGACATCGCCTCGATCAGCAAGCAGTTCACGGCCGCCGCGATCCTCAAGCTGGAGATGCAGGGCAAGCTCAAGGTGGAGGACAAGCTGGCGCGCTTCTTTCCCTCGGCGCCTCCCGACAAGGCCGGAATCACTCTTCACCAACTGATGACCCATACCTCCGGCCTGCCGGACAGCATCGGCGACGAGTACGACGTCATGACCCGGGACGACTTCCTCAAGGGCGTTTTCGCGACCCCTCTGGAGCACGCGCCAGGCGGCCGGTTCATCTACTCGGACGCGGGCTACGCCGTGCTGGCGGCGGTGGTCGAGTCCGTTTCAGGCCGCCCTCTGGGCGACTTCCTGCACGACCAGGTCTTCGAGCCGGCGGGCATGCACCATAGCGGCCTGAAGCCCAGCGCGGAGGACCGGGCCCGCCTGGCACACGGCCACTCTTTGCAGGGCGACTGGGGAACCTCGCTCGACCACGCGTATGCCCCGGACGGCCCCTGGTGGAACCTGCGCGGCAACGGTGGCATCCTGACGACGACGGGCGACCTCTATCTGTGGGACAAGGCGCTCCAAGGGGACGCCGTGCTCTCCGCCGTCGAACGCCAGAAGTTCCAGCGGCCCTACGTCCGCGAGACCGGCGCCCCCGAGCCGAAGTACGCCTACGGATGGTCGGTGACGACGGGCCCGACCGGCCGTACCCGGCTCGCCCACGTCGGCGGCAACGGCGCGTTCGGGTCCGACTTCCGCCGGTACCCGGAGGACGGCGTGGTGATCTTCGTCGACGCCAACACGGTGACCTATTCGGCGATCATGATCGCCGACCAGATCGAACGGCGGATGTTCGGCAAGCCGGTCGTCGAACCGCCGGCGGTCGCCGCGGCGCCGGAAAAAGAGCTTCAACGCTGCGCGGGCGACTACAAGCTGGGAGCGGACGAGCACCTGAAGGTCGCCGCGGAGCCCGGCCGGCTGGCCGTCACGGCGGATGGCGGAGAAGGCATTGGGCACATCTTCGGCACGGTGGGGAAAGAGCGCCAGAAGCGTTTCGCCCAGCGGGACCAGAGGGTGCGGGAGGTGCTCGCAGCGGCGTTGCACGGCAATTTCGGCCCCCTGGGCGAGTTGCTCACCCTGAACCCCGAGCGGGGTGCCAAGCGCTGGCGCGACGCCGTGAAGCCGTCGGAGGCGGAGCTCGGAGCCTTCAAGGGGTTCGAGGTGCTCGGCACCACCAGCAACGACGGCGTCGTCATGACCTACTCCCGCCTCACCTTCGAGAAGGGCGCGCGCGTGCTCAACGTCATGTGGGCGGGCCGTGACGCCGAGAGCCTCTCGGTGAGCCCCGGCGTGCGGCCGGCTTACTATCTTCCCGAGGGACCCGCCCGCTTCGCGACCTTCGACATCGGCACCGAGGCGGCCGTGCATCTGAGCTGCCCCAGCCCGAGCCTCCTGCGCATTGAGACGGCGAACGGTCCCGTCGAAGCCCAACGCGTGACGCCTTGAAGATCCTGGCGATCTCGGGCAGCCTGAGGGCGGTCTCCTCGAACACGGCCCTGCTGAAGGCCACGGCGACGCTGGCGCCGCCGGGCGTTGAGATCGAGGTCTACGGGGGCCTCGGCGATCTGCCACATTTCAATCCCGATCTCGAAGGGAACGAGCCGCCTTCGGTGATCGATTTCATCGCCCGGGTGCGGGCGGCGGACGGCTTGCTGATTTCCAGTCCGGAGTACGCTCACGGCGTGCCTGGCGCGATGAAGAACGCCCTCGACTGGCTGGTCAGCGACGAGGAGTTCATGGGCAAACCGGTCGCCCTGTTCAATGCTTCGCCCCTCGCGAGCTACGCCCAGGCGGCCCTGCTGGAAACGATCACGGTGATGTCGGCCCGCGTCGTGGCCGAGGCGTCCATCTCGGTGCCGGTCAGCGGCAAGAAGCTCGACGAGGCCGACATCGCCGTCCATCCGGAGATCGCGGCCACGGTGCGCGCCGCCCTGGAGGCGTTCGCGCGCGCGATCCAAGCTCCGGGCGTATAAGATCCACCTCCATGGACGCCGGCCGCGCTTTCCTGGAAGCCCGTGATTTCCTGATCGCTCATCGCGACGACTACGCCACGGCCTACGCCGGCTTCCGCTGGCCGGTGCTCGAGGAGTTCAACTGGGCGCTCGACTACTTCGACGTTTACGCCAGCGGCTCCTCCGGGGGTGACCGGCCGGCGCTCTGGGTGGTGGACGACGAGGGGGGCGAGACGAAGCTCAGCTTCGCCCAGCTTGCCGAGCGTTCCAACCGCGTCGCCAACCACTTGCGGGCCTGCGGCGTGCGCCGCGGCGACCGGGTGCTCGTGATGCTGCCCAACGTGGCACCTCTCTGGGAGATCATGCTGGCGGCGATCAAGCTGGGAGCGGTGGTCAGCCCGGCCACGACGCTGCTCTCGGCGGCCGACCTGCATGACCGCATCGAGCGCGGCGAGATGCGCCACGTCATCGCCGACGTGCCGTCGAGCGGCCGGTTCGCCGAGGTGCGGGGGAGCTACACCCGGATCGTGGTGGGGGAGGAGGAGGTCGCCGGCTGGCTTCCTTACGCTGCTGCGGCCGAGGCCCCGGCGGTCTTCGAGCCGGACGGCCCCACCCGGGCGGACGAGCCCTTCCTACTCTATTTCACCTCGGGGACGACGGCCAAGCCCAAGATGGTGCTTCATACCCATCAGAGCTACCCGGTGGGGCATCTCTCCACCCTGTACTGGATCGGCCTGCGCGAGGGGGACGTGCATCTCAACATCAGCTCCCCCGGCTGGGCCAAGCACGCCTGGAGCTGCTTTTTCGCGCCGTGGAACGCGGGCGCGACCATCTTCATCCACCAGCTCCCGCGGTTCGACGGCCAGAAGACACTCGCGGCCTTGGCGCGCTACGGGGTGACGACCCTCTGCGCGCCGCCCACGGTGTGGCGCATGCTCATCCTCGAAGACCTCAAAGCCTACCCGGTGAAGCTGCGCGAGCTGGTGAGCGCGGGCGAGCCGCTCAACCCGGAGGTGATCGCGCAGGTGCGCGAGGCCTGGGGCCTCACCGTCCGTGACGGCTACGGCCAGACCGAGACCACCTGCCAGATCGGCAATCCTCCGGGCGAGGAGGTGAAGGTCGGAGGCATGGGCAAGCCGCTGCCTGGCTATCGCATCGACCTCCTGGACGCCGAGGGAAACGCCGGGGATGCCGGCGATGAGGGGGAGATCGCGATCCGCCTCCATCCTCGTCCGCTCCCGCTGATGGCGGGGTACCTCGACAATCCGGAGTCGAGCGCCAAGCTTCTCGGTGGCAGCCACTACCGCACCTCGGACGTGGCGACGCGCGACGCCGACGGCACCTTCTGGTACGTGGGGCGGGCGGACGACGTGTTCAAGAGCTCCGACTACCGCATCAGCCCCTTCGAGCTGGAGAGCGCGCTGATCGAGCACGAGAGCGTGGCCGAGGCGGCGGTCGTTCCCTCGCCCGACCCCATCCGCCTGAGCGTGCCCAAGGCCTACGTGGTGCTGAAGCCGGGGGTGGCGCCGTCGATGGCGGCGGCGCACGCGCTGTTCCGCTTCTCGCGGCAGCGGCTGGCGCCGTTCGCCCGCATCCGCCGTATCGAGTTCGCGGAGCTGCCCAAGACGATCTCGGGCAAGATCCGTCGCGTGCAGCTCCGGGCGATGGAGAAAGAGCGCCACGCCCTCAACGTCCGGGGTGGCCACGAGTACTGGGAGGACGACTTCACCGATCTCGATTGAGCCGGGATGGCCCTTCCATCCCGGTTGGCTGTATGCTGTAGCCACGTGTTCCTCTTCTCGAACCAGCAGAATTGAGTCGCGGCCGGCACGGCCGCCAAAAGGATGACACCGTTGGCCAAACCGAACTACCAGCACGAGAAGCGTCAGAAGGATCTGGCAAAGAAAAAGAAGAAGGAAGAGAAGATGCGGCGCAAGGCCGAGAAGGCCAATTCTCCCAAGGAGGAGAATCCCGAGGTTGAGGTCTCCGAGGGAGAGGCTCCTACGCCCTAGGTCGGTCCGCGATGAAATGGGTTCTGGGAGTGTTCTTCGTCTTGGCTGGGGCCGCGCATTTCGTGCGGCCCGCCATCTATATGAGGATCATGCCTCCCTATCTGCCCTGGCATCGCGGGCTCGTCTATCTGAGCGGCCTCTGCGAAGTCGCTCTCGGCGTCCTGGTCCTGATCCCGCGCTACTCCGTCCCGGCGGCCTGGGGGCTCATCGCGCTGCTGATCGCCGTGTTCCCCGCCAACGTCCACATGGCGATGAATCCGCGGTCCTTCTCCATGATCAGCCCCCTCCTCCTCTGGCTCCGGCTCCCCCTCCAGGGCGTGCTCATCGCCTGGGCGTACGCGTATACGTGAGGACCGACCGGGGCAGCCGGTGCTAGACTGAGCTTCTCTGGGAGGCGCTGTTATGGTCCAAGTGACGATCGCTTTGGAAGAGAAGGTCCTGGAAACGGCTGAGAGGAAGGCCCGCCAGCAGGGCACCTCTGTGGATGAGCTCCTCCGGAGGTACCTGGAGTCCTATACCGACCTCGCGCAGAAGTCGGAACAGCAGGAAGCTATCAAGAGCTTGCTCGATCTCTCGTCGAAAGTGAAGAGCGGAAGTGGCGGCCGCAAGTGGACGAGAGACGAGCTTCATGAGCGGTAGGACTTTCCTCGATACCAACGTCCTGGTTTATCTCTACGATGCGGACGCTCCCGAGAAGCAGAGGGCTGCGAGGCGAGTGCTGGAGCATGCTGACGACGACGGTCTGGTCATCAGTACCCAGGTCCTGCAGGAGTTCTACGTCACAGTCACCAAGAAATTCGCCAAGCGGCTCACCCAAGCTGAGATTCTCTTGGCACTGAAAGGCCTCAGAAAATTTCCAACCGTACAGGTCGATGTGCCGATGATTTTCGAGGCGATCGAAGTGGCGCAAAGATTCAAGATCTCCTTTTGGGATAGCCTCATCGTCCAAGCAGCGCTCTCTGCCGGTTGCGCACGGTTGCTGACGGAAGACCTCCAGCATGACCTGCGCATTGGATCTCTCACTGTCGAGAATCCGTTCCGGGAACTACGCAATTAGTCCGGCTGGGCGCCCCTTCATCCCGCCGCCTTCTTGACGTCCAGCGTCAGCGGCTCGCACTTCAGAGCCATTGGTTGCTGTCGGTCCCGCGGGCGCGGCACCGAGGCGGCGTCCTTCGTCACGTCCAGCAGGCTCCCGGTCACCTTCACCAGGTAGCGGCCGGGCTGCTTCACGTCATAGGCCTCGGCGAGGTCTACCGAGACATTGAGCGAGTCCTGAGGGGTGATCTCGACATACTCCTCCCGTCCCGGATCGCCCCGTTTGAACATCGGGCCCTGATAGGGCAGGTCGGTCCCATGGAAGCTCACCGTGAACATCGTCCCCCGCCAGCCCTCGATGGGAGTGTTCCAGCGCAACACCCAGAGCGGTCCGTCCGTGCGGTTGACCAGCCGGAAGCGCAGCGCCACGGGTCCTCCAGCCACCAACGGGTGCACCGCCTCCATGCGGCACTCCAAGGACTGAGCGGGGGAGGCGGCTTTCATGCAGTGGGCTGAAGTGATCGCGAGGACCGCAAGACAGGCGATTGGGAGGAGCGGAAGGCGCATCGCGGGAGTGTAGTCCCGAAAGGACATCAAGGACAAAAAAGGACATCAGGGACAGAGGATTTCTCGTCCTTGGCGTCCCTGATGTCCTTCTTGTCCCTTAATTCTGGGGCCTACCCCAGCTCCGGGTTCCAGGCGATCAGCCACCCCAGGGCCTGCATCCCAAGGATCGCTCCCGCCGCCGCGAAGCTCAGGAGAAAGCGCCAGGGGGTCCAGACGGAGCTGCTCTGCGCCTTCAAATCCCGCCGCTCGATGGCGGTATTGACCCGTGTCGACAGGGCCGTCGTGACTAGAACGGCCAGCAGAGTCGCCAAGGGCACGGGAGGCCGGGCGATCATGGGGCCGGCGGTGACCAGGACGGTGGCCAGCAGCGCCACGCCGAGTGAGCCCAGGGTGCGAGCGCTTCGGGTGGCGAGCTTGAAGACGCTGGCGTCCAGGCTGAAGGCGAGGACGGCGGCGCTGGCCGCGAGAAATGGAGCGAAGAAGAACGCGCCGCGGTCCAGGCTGTTGGCCAGGGCGAGCATGGCGAACGGCGGCAGGAATGCCCGGGCCAGCGCTCGCACGCGGATGCCGGTGGCATGGCCCGGCGGGGCGAAGCGGAGCCAGGCGATGAGGTATCCCGCGAAGCCCACGAGGACCGGCAGCGCCCACACCCAGGAGCCCAGCGACCAGGTGCCATAGGCGAAAAGGATGAAGGTGATCGCTCCGGCGACGTTGAACGAACGGAAACGCCAGACGACCAACGCCACGGCCAGGCAGATCGCCAGCAGCGAGAGGTTCTGAAACACCACCTCGGAGAGCGGCTTGGTGGTGATCTTGCCCAGGATGATGACCACCGCCAGGGGGACGAAGACGTTGTCCGCCCCTTCGAGGCTGATGGCCTCGAAGCCGGTGACCAGGGTGGCGACGAGCAGCGCTGCCAGCACGCACACCGGCCGCGGCAGGTCGGTGAGGAGCAGGGTGGGGAGGTGAATGGCCAGGAAGGCGATGACCAGGAAGACGAGCGAGCCCTCCAGGCTCTTGGTTTCCGTTTCCACCTCGTAGCGCACGACACCGTAGCGGCTGCCGATGATCGCCGCGAAGGCATCGCCCACGGCGAGCACCAGCACGGCGGAAAGGTAGAGCCACGGCTGGCCGGGCGTCATGAGGAAGGCGAGGAAGACCGCGAGGGGGTAATACTCGGCTCCCCGGCTCTTGCGGCTCACGCCGTGCAGGCTCTGGAGGAATCCGAGCTTCGCTCCCGCCACGAACAACAGGGTCAACGGAAGGGAAAGCGCCAGCACGACCCAGGGCGAGCTGACGAGGAACGGGAAGAAGAGGCAGGCGATGCCCCCTCCCAGGTGGACGAGCTTGCGGGTGTGCTCCGGTTTCGGAGATCCCAGGCGGCGCCACAGCTCCGCGATGACCAGCAGAGAGAGGAAGACGCCGGCGAGGATCGCGGCTCCCCACAGATCGCCGGGCGGGATGCCGAGAGCGGTCATGCCACCTCGTCCAGCACGAAGGCGTTGTAGAAGAACGCCCGGTCGCGGGCGAACAGCTCGCGCGCCTCGGCGTCCAGGGAGTGGACGCGTCCGGGCTGCGTGCCGGCGAGGCGGCGGGGGACCAGCATGTTCCAGTAGGCCAGGCGGCCCTGCGGGCGGGCGGCGTCCACGAGGCGGCCGTAGACGGCAGCGCTGGCCTCCGGGTCGAGATACTCGAAGATGTCGGAGAGATTGAAGCCGTCGAAGCCCTCGCCCCGGTGCTCGCGGGCCGCGTCGTCGATCGAGCCCTCGAAGAGGGTGAGGCGGTCGAGATGACGCCGCAGCTCCGGCCACACGTCCGGCTGGAGATAGTAGGGAAGGGCCTGGCGGAAGCGGCAGGTCAGGATGAACTCGACGTAGGGATTGGAGTGGACCGGCAGCACGGTCAGCGCGTACTCCACCCGCTCCAGGATGCGCTCGGCGACCGAGCCTTCGACGTAGCGGAAGAACTCCGGATCGCGCCCGAGCCGGCCCATGACGAAGCGGCTGAAGAAGACGCGGAAGAGGAGCCGCCAGCGCAGGTTGTCCCAGGTCTCGCGGTAAAACGTCCGCCGGCCCGTTTCGTCCCGCTCCGTCAGCAGATCGAGGATGGTCTGTTGCCGGTGGACGAGGGGAAGAACCCAGGAGCGGAAGAAATTGAAGTACACCTCGAACTTGCCGCCGTGGACGATCCCGCCCTCGACGACGTCCAGGCGCTCGCGCCAGAAGTCGCGGGCCTGGGGCGTCAGGTCCCGCTCCAGGCGCTCGTAGACGGCCCGCCGGTCCTCGTTGCCGCGGCGCCGTCCCTTGCCCTGGGGCCTGCCGAGCACGCCGAGAAACCCGAGCAGCTCCTCATAGCCAAGGCGCCGGATGGCGGCCCGCTTGAGGTCCACCAGGGCGAGCTGGGCCGCGGAGAGGTCCGCGGCCACGACCTCGGCGCCCGAGGCCAGGAGGGCGAAGGCGTTGTCCCCGGCGGAAGCGATCGAGAGGAACCGCCGTCCCGGCCCTGGTTTCAGGGCCTCGCACAGGATCCCCGCGTCCTCCCACACGTTCGCGTAGCGGACAAGGTCGAAGCGGGCGCGCTCTTCGATACGGTCAGGCATGAGGATTGACGGGTGAGTGTACTGCGTTTTCGCGATCGCACCCTCATCGCTGGTTCCGTAGGTTCCGTGGGGAGAGCCTCCCCCCAGTAGGGAAAGCCTCGCCCCAGTGGGGCGGCGTCCTCCCCGAGAAGGGCGCCCCTTCCCCAAGTGGGGCAACGCCTCCCCCAAGTAGGTACTGGGCCTTTTTGAAATTGGCCCCTCACGCCGCCCGCTTCTTGTAGGGTCCGCGCTTCTTCGGAGCTTCGGCGGGGAGAAGGTTCACGATCTCGGCAATAGACCACAGGTGAGACGTGACGCCGGCCTTCATCGCGGGGGAGCAACGGATGGTCGAATGAATCCGGGCGAAGTTGTAATGCATGAAGAAGATGGCCAGCGCGGCGCAGTGGTTCTCCAGCTTCTTTGAGTGGCCATTGGTGAGCCGCGTGTACCGGCGGAGCCCCATCCGCATGGAGAGGTTCGCCCGTTCGACGTAGCTGGTCGAAATCCGCTTCGGGTCCGGGGTGCCCTGGATCGTCTCTCCCTTGCAGCCGATGCACTGCGCGGGGGAATAGCGCGTCTCGGGACCGGTGGGCGCCGGGCCGTAGATCTTCTGGAGCATCGCGTAGTCCACGTCGCCGCCGAATGCGTCCAGGACCGCGCCCACGTAGACCTTGAGGCCGTCGCTCGTGATCTGCACCCGGTTGGACAGGCGCCCTGCGAGATCCTGCATGAACTCCGTGGCCGTGCCACCGTCTCGGGGACCGACCATGTACGACGGGATGAGCTTCGTCTCGGCGTCAATCGCCGTGAACGTCCAGACGTCACCATAGCCGAACGTGCCTTGCTTCTTCTCGGGGACGTTCTTCTGCTTGCTGTAGCAAAACGCCCAAATCTCGTCCACTTCCAGGTACTTACACGGCAGCTCGCGGAACGCCTGATCCATGTATGCGGCGCACACCGGCCCGAGAGAGGCGATGAGGTTGGTGACGGCACCCTTCGAGGCTCCGGTCATCCGGCAGGTGCTGCGGATTCCTACCCCTTCGACCAGGGCGGCGATGATGGCGGCGCGGCGGTTGGTGTCCATGCGATTCATAATGACCTATTATGCCTGAGCAAAACGCACCTGTCAAGCGGTGCGGCGTGACGGCAATACTACCATCTTTACACATGGTGTAATGACGGGACTTGACAGACGACGCAGCATGACCTACTATGGGGTGGCCATGGACTTCCGGTTCGACGACGACGACCTAGAGAAGCTCTACACCGATCCGGGGTACAACCATGGCTTGCCTGCCGCCGTCGTGGCGGCGTTCTATCGCCGAATGGTGACCATTCGAGCCGCCCCGGACGAGCGCGACTTCTACAACCTCAAGTCCCTGCACTTTGAGAAGCTGAAAGGAGCCCGACAGCATCAGCATTCCATGAAGCTAAACGATCAGTGGCGCCTCGTGGTGGAGTTACAGGGCAAGGGTCCGGACAAGGTTCTGGTCATTATTTCTATTGAAGATTATCATTAAAGGGTGACCCGTCATGAAAAACTACGTCCCTGCACACGTCCCTCCTCCGGGCGAGATCCTCAAGGAAGAGCTTGAGGCTCGCGGTTGGTCGCAGGCAGATCTGGCGGAAATTCTAGGCCGTCCGCCCCGGGTAGTTAGTGAGATCATTAGCGCAAAGCGCGCCATTTCGCCCGAGACCGCGCAGGGTCTTGGCGAAGCTTTCGGGGTCAATCCTCAGTTTTGGCTAAACCTTGAGAGTGCCTACCAGCTTTATCGAACTCCTTCATCGGGTTCCGGAGTGGCTTGGCGCGCCAAACTCTTTCAGAAGGCTCCCATTAAGGAACTCGTTAGGCGGCATTGGATAGAGGCGGCGACTGACCCTGAAGAACTACAAGCCAACCTGCTAGCATTTTATGGGGTTAACTCCCTTGAGGAGGAGCCCGAGATCTGGCAGCACGCGGCGAGAAAATCATCCTCGTATGATGAGGAACTGACGCCGAGCCAACTAGCTTGGCTTTGCCGCGCTAGGCGTCTAGCGCAACATACCGAAGCGGCGCCTTACGACGAATCACGTCTTGACGATCTGATCACTCTGTTACGGTCGCTTCTCCTTAATCCGGAAGATGTTCGTAAAGTGCCGCGAATTCTTTCGGAATACGGCATCCGTCTAGTGATTGTGGAGCCTTTGACGGGCTCGCACATCGACGGTGCGTGCTTTTGGCTGGCCGGACGGTTCCCTGTGATTGCGCTGTCGGTGCGGTATGACCGAATTGATGCATTCTGGTTTACGCTTCTCCACGAGATGGGGCACATTAAGGCGAAGGACGGTCTTAAGAATGGAGCGAGGCCGTTGGACACCGACCTAGTGGGACAGGGGGCGGTCAAGTCGGAGCTTAAGCCTAGAGAAGAGCAAGCGGCTGACCGCTTTGCTACGGAAGCCCTAATCAGCACTGCAAAGTTGAACAGCTTCATTACGCGAATTCGCCCCTTGTACTACAAGGAGAAGATTAAAGGTTTTGCTGCGGTCAACGGAGTGCATCCGGGTATTGTGGTAGGTCAATTGCAGCATAGGGGAGAGATCAGCTATGCACACAACCGGGAGATGCTGGCTAAGGTCCGAGAAGTAATTGGGCGAGCGGCACTGACAGACGGATGGGGCTCTGCCCCCCTAGTGTACTGAGAGGAGCACTAAGCATATGGCAAAGCGAACCGGCAAGACCTACGGCGACCAGATGCGAGCGATTGCTAACCGCTATAACGAATCAGGTCAAGAATGGCCCGCGACCGCGCGGCAAATCGCGTCATGGGCCATCCGAGAGGGCCTATGGAAACCGCAGCCTTCAGCGTTGGTTGATCGGTGTGCCGACGAGTTGGCGAGAGCCATGCGCGAAGACTACATCACTGATCCTCAGGGCCGCAGGGTCAGAGCCAAGCATGCGGCTCGCTTCGAAGAAGGCGGGAGGCAGAAGACTCTCTGGGCGGATATTACTACTGCGAGCCGCAACCACATGGCGGTAGCACTCCAGCAGCGGCGACAGCAGGTAGTAGGCGACTGTTGGCAGTTGAAGATGGATGTAGACAGCTACAATGACAACAAGTCGCCTGGAGATCCGATTCAGATGATTTTTGACTTCACGGATGACTTGGCAGAGATGGAAGCGGTCGCATGACCGCAACTCTATTATTTCGACGCGCGGATGTGCCGCGAGCCGTTAACGAGAGGTAGAAGAAATGGCGAACAACGAGAAGACTTCCCCGAAGGTGGCCAGCACCGCTGGCAAACTCCTGAGCAACCCGAAGACGCCCAAGGCGGTGAAGGCCGTGGCGGCGTCTGCCCTTACGCAGGCACCGAGTAAGCCGAAGAAGGGCAAGTAGCTGAGGCGGGGTCCTGCAATTCCACGGTTCGAATGATCGATCTAGAGGGGATTGCCATGATCCCGTTCCCCTGAGCGGGCGCCTCATCGTGGTCTTGGGACAGATGAGGCGCCAAGACTTTGCATGTATCGCTGTCATGCACCAGCCAGCCTACGGATCTACAGGTAAGGGGCTGGCCACCCAAGGCGGAAATGGCTTGCCAGCCCGTAGCGCAGTAGGAGTCAAGCCATTCAATAAGGACAAGGCGGGGCGGGGGCGCGCTCATGAGACAAGATTAGCATAGCTAAGGTTTTCCCCAACGGGCCGCTGCGGCTTTCTTTGCGCTTTCGCTTCGTTCCTCAGGAGTCAACTTTTCTGCGCGAGCCTTGCCCCCTTTAAGGCCGCCCTTGCGTCCCGCAGCGGCCTTAGGGGAGAGGGGCTCGGGTTCCGGGGCGGGGGGTTCAAGGTGCGCCGCCTGCTGCATCACCCGGAAGGCTACTTGCGTAAAGTCTGGCTTTGGTTTCTTGCCCATGGCGGTCTCCAGTATGCCACGGGCCGGCCCCCGGAGGGACCGGCCCGAAGCGGTCTTAGGGGTGTGCCTGTATGGCGCGGGTGGGGTCTTCTACCGGTTCGGAGCCGTCACCCCGAACCCACAGCCGGGCGAGATCGCTCGCGAGCGCCTTGCACTGGCCATAAGTTCCGAACGTTGCAACGATCCGGCCTTGCGGGAGATAGACGAGCGTGTAGCGGTGGCAGGCTCGGACACCCGAGCCTGACGACGTGCCACGGAAGGCGCCGAAGGGCAAGGAGACAAACCCGGGGAGCCTTGCGGGTCCGTCTTCAAGCTGGACAGTGAAGCGTCCCCGGCGCCACGCCAGAGGGAGCGGCATACCGGCCCGTGCGCGGGCCTGGAGATAGGCGTCAGCCGCTCCCGCAAGCCACGAACCCACCGAGCCATGCCCCTCCGCTTCCGCCGCCTGCTTCCATCGTGCCGACTGCCGAACGGTACCGCGTACGGTGAAGGTAGAGACGGCGACCTTCACGGGGCGACCTCGCGAGGCATGAGGCTCGCCCGATGGCGTTCCGCGGTGCCTCTCGGGTCCGCCATCGCCGCCTCAATCGCGGCGGCGATCTTCTCCACCTCGCCGCCACAGTCGCGCGCGAGCCAGTTGTAGGCCTTGCTCAGCTCAGAATACGTCGTGCCTCCTGCCGCCCATTCGAGGACGTACCGCAGGTGCCGCAGATCGGCCACCACGGCGCGCAGGATCGCCTCATCTTCGCCGCGCTTGTGGGCCGGCCACCACGCCGGAGCGGCACAGCGGTACAGCTCCGTGAGCAAGCGGGAGAGACGGCGCAAGGCGGCAACGTCCGCCTTCCGGGTGAAGACCACGAGGAACGTCTCCCGGAATCCCCCGCTCCATCGCATGTTCGTGACTCGCTTGCTGCTCATGACGCCGGCCCCTCCCCGCGCCACGTCCCGAGCTTCGCCTCTATGTGCTCGGCGACGCTGCCGACCTCGTGAGACATAAGCACCGACGTGCGACACAAGGCGGCTTCATACGGCTCGTCTGGCGGATCTTCGCCCAACGTCGCGAGGTATCCCTCAAGGTGCCGAAGATCGGCCACGGCGGCGCGCAGCTCGGCGCGGCGCCATCCTTCCGGCTGGTTTGGCCAGTTGCCCCACGTCGCAAGAGTCATTTCGTAAATCAGGTCGCCCACACCGCGCAGGGAGGCGTTGTGCCGTGGCTCGCTAAAGTAAACGAGGAACGTCTCGCGGAAGGCTACGAAGTGCTCCCAGCGGTCGGGATCGATCCGGGGCGGGATCGCTACGGGGCCGGATGGCGGGGGACCGCTGGGAGGGGCGGGGGGCGGGGGTGCGGTAAACTTCCGTCTCAGCTCGGGCATGGACTCATCCTCCTGCTCGGGTCAGGTCCCGGTGCGAGGTCTCATCCACCCCGCCCGGGGCCGTCTGTAGGGCTTCTCGGGGGAGCGCTTCCCCCGTTAGGGGGAAGCTACAGTAGATTCAAAGGGAAAAGCGTCACCTGCGAGGGACGTATTCAAAAAGGCCCAGTACCCCCAAGTAGGGGAGCCCTCGCCCCACTGGGGAAAAGCCTTCCCCAAGTAGGGGAGCCCTCGCCCCACTGGGGAAAGGCCTTCCCCTACTCGGAAAAGCCTTCCCCTACTCGGGAAAGCCTCCGCCCCGTTCGCCCAACCCTTGTTCCGGTTGGGGACGCCCTCAGACGAGCTCGGGATGCCGCAGCAGCGCGCCCAGCAGCAATTGGAGCTTCGCCGCGGCACCTTTCCCCGCGGCGAGGACGTCCTCGTGCTTCACCGGCTCGTCGGTGAGGCCGGCTCCGGGGTTGCTCACCATGGAGATGCAGAGGCAGCGCATGCCCATCGGGTGGACGGCGAGGATCTCCAGGACGGTGGACATGCCGGCCACGTCGCCGCCGAGGAGCTGGAGCATCCGCACCTCGGCCGGCGTCTCGTAGCTGGGGCCGGCGAGGCCCATGTAGACGCCCTCGCTCAAAGGGATTTCGAGATCGCCGGCCAGCCGCATCGCGAGAGCCCGCAGGCGAGGGTCGTAGGCGGCCGTCATGTCCGGGAAGCGCGGCCCCCAATCCGGCGGGAGCTGGCCGCGCAGGGGATTGAGCCCCGTGAGGTTCACCTGATCGCGGATCAGCACCAGGTCTCCGGCCCGGTGGTGGAGCTGAAGACCGCCCGTCGCGTTGGTCATCACCAGTACCTTCGAGCCCAGCAGGGCCGCGAGGCGGACGGGGAAGACGGTGTCGTTGGCGCTGTAGCCCTGGTAGGAGTGGAGCCGGCCCCGGTAATAGAGGACGTGGCGGCCCGGCAGAGGCTCGAACATCTCGACGGCGTGCTGGTGCCCCTCGACATAGTGGGCGGGGAAGGGGAGCAGGAAGTCGAGCTGCACCGGCCCGTGCGTCCTCTCCCCGAGGTCGACTCCGAGGCCGGAGCCCGAGACCACCGTCACCTCGGGCCGGGGCCAGCCGAGAAGGTCGAACCGCTCGACGGCGGACTTGTGCTGCTCGATCAGGGTCTCCAGACCGTCCGGACTCTCGTCCAGGGAGCGATGGACCAACCCTTCCAGGGCGTTTTCGTCTTCCATGGCCGGGTATCCTATCAGCGAGCCGCCGTGGCCAGGCCGGCTCCCGCTCCCGCTTGATGCGGGACCGGTTTCAACAGGAGAGACACCCATGAAGACATCGCTCGTCAAGCTCGCCTGCGTCCTCGTCCTGCTCGCCCTTCCAGCCCTGCCGCCGCCGCCGGCCCGCGCCGACAAGTGCGCTACCTGCCCGGACCTCCTGAAGGCCTGCAAGACCTTCTGCGGCAGCAACAACGTGATCTTCGACTGCCAGAACCACAATCCCTGCGCCGGCACCTGCACCTGCGCCTAGCCGGAGGAGAACCGCCCCGCCCGCGGCCGGTCCCTCAGGGTGGTCCGGCCGCTCCCTTCCTCCTTCAAGCTCTCTGGCCTTCAGGACAGGAGGCTCGCCTCAGCCCCCGACCGGCACCCTTTTTTCTGGGACCAGTTGCTTAGTGTCGTAAACGAGCTTCATGCTCAGAAAGGAGATGGTTATGAATAAGGCGGTTTTCAAGCTCTCCCTGTCCCTGGCGGCTCTCGTCTTCCTTATGGCTCCGGCCATGGCGGCGACCAGCCCGCCGCAGGCCGCGCCGGCGCTGAGCGCCGCGGATCAGGCCTTCCTCGCCTCCCTGGCCCCAGGGGTGAGGGCTCCGGCTCCGGTGCCCGCGGCCAAGCGCCCTGCGCACCCTGCCATCGCCAAGAAGTCCCTGTGCGTTGCCAACTGCGCCTTTGGCGGCACCGTCAGTTGCCAGGGCAGCAGTTGCACGGCCGTGGACGGCAACTGCGCATGGGGAGAGGTGGGATACGTCATCTGCGACGGCAATTACTATTCGTGCGGAGGGTCCTGCTGCGGGGGGAGCTTCTGCACGGGCGAGAGCTACTGCGCGTCCCGCTGCTATCCCTGTTCCTACAGTTACACCTGCAACTATTCGTACTGCGCCGACGACTGCGAGTGCAACTACAGCACCTGCCCGCAGTAGGGTTGCTGCCGCTTTGACCCTGATCCGGGAGGAGGGGCGGCTCGCTGCAACGGCCGACCGGCACCTAGTCTTTTATCGAGCACTTCGCTCGGTAGAAGCATCATTGGAGAAAGGAGACCGCCGTGAAGAAGATGCTTTTGGAGCTCTCTTTGGCCGTAGCCGCTCTCTGCCTGCTCCTGTCACCGGCGATAGCGTCGGCGAGCCCGCCGCCGGCCGCACCGGCCCTCGGCGCCGCGGATCAAGCCTTCCTCGCCTCCCTCGTCCCAGGGATGGCAACTCCGGCTCCGCAGCTCGCGGCCAAGCGCCCGCGCATCGGCGCGAAGTCTGCTTGTACCGCCTCGGCGAACTGCTGGAACGGCGGCACCGTCGATTGCTCGGGCAGCGGCAGTTGCTCAGCCGCGGACGGCAACTGTTCGTGGGGCGAGCCGGGGCACGCCACCTGCGACGGCGTCACCACTTGGTGCTCGTCCTGCCCGGGCTGCGGGCCTTATTGGTGCAATGGCGAGAGCTCCTGCGCGGCGAACTGCAACAACCTCGGCTGTGACTATGACTATACGTGCAGCGATTACCCCTCTTGCTCCGACAATTGCAGGTGCACACGCTGCGTTTATTAGCGTCGAAACCAGGGGTAGACGCGAAGGGCCGCCCCACCCGCGGCCGGTCCTGAGCAGGCCGGCCGCGCCATCTTCAATCCTCTGGCCTTCTGAAAGGCCGAGGCTCGCCTGAGCCTCTGACAGGCACCGTCTTTGTTGGGACCACTTGCTTAAGTGGTTGTCCGCTGTGCGTGGCGGCATCCAACGAAACAAGCTTCGTTCGAGAAAGGAGATCGTTATGAAGAAGATGGTTCTTGGGCTCTCTTTGTCCCTGGCAGCTCTCGCCTTCCTCATGTCTCCGACCCTGGCGGCGGCCAGCCCTCAGGCGACGCCGACGCTGGCGGATCAGGCGTTCCTCGCCTCCCTCGCCATTCCTGCTGCGACTCCCGCGGCCAAGCGGCCGCAGATCGGCTCCAAGTCCCTTTGCACCGCCACAGCGAACTGCTGGGATGGCAGCACCGTCAGTTGCTCGGGTAACAGCAGCACCACGAGCTGCTCGGCGACGGACAGCAACTGTTCCGTGCATCAACGGGGGTCTGTCACCTGCGACGGCGTCACCACCTTGTGCCCTATTTGCCCCTGCGATCTGGACTGTGCCGCCGAACGGGCGGACTGCATAGCTGGCTGCGATCCCTGCCCAGCCATCTTCTCCTGCAACCTTTCGACCTGCACCATAACCTGTCACTGCAAGTTCAGCGGCTGTTTCTTCTAAAAGGTCGACCCCCAAGTCAGACGCGGTAGGCCGCCCCGCCGCGGCCGGTCCCCGCGGGCCGGCCGCCCCCTCCTTCAATCTCCAAGCCTTTCTCGGATAGGCTATGCCCTCTTGTCGCCGCCGGCAGGGAAGAGTGGAGGGGAATCCGAAATCAATGTCCGAGCTCGACGATCAGATTCAGAACCGGCGCGACAAGCGCCAGCGGCTGGCGGATGCGGGGCAATCCACCTATCCCCACCGCTTCGATTGGGACCTGGAGCCCACCGGCATCCGGGCTGCCTACGGGGAGAAGACGGCCGAGGAGCTGGAGGCCGCCGGCCTGCGGCTGCGGGTGCCCGGGCGGGTGCTCTCCATCCGCCGTCAGGGGAAGCTCGTCTTCTCCGACATCCACGACGGCAAGGAGAAGCTCCAGCTCTTCATCAAGCGGGACAACCTGCCGGAGACCGGGCAGTTGGTGCTCGACAACCTGGACCTCGGCGACGTCGTGGGTGCGGAGGGCAAGCTGATCCGCACCCGCACGGGCGAGCTGTCGCTGATGGTGGACGACCTGACGCTGCTGGCCAAGGCCCTGCGGCCCCTGCCGGAGAAGTGGCACGGCCTCGCCGACGTCGAGACCCGCTACCGCCAGCGGTACCTCGACCTCGCCACCAACGTCGAGTCGCGCCAGGTGTTCGAGGTGCGGGCCGCGCTGGTGAAGGGGATTCGCGAGTTCCTCGACGGCCGCGGCTTCCTCGAAGTCGAAACTCCCATGATGCAGGTCATACCGGGCGGCGCGGCGGCGCGGCCGTTCAAGACCCATCACAACGCCTTGGACATGGATCTCTACCTTCGCATCGCGCCCGAGCTGTTCCTCAAGCGGCTGCTGGTGGGGGGGATTCCCCGCGTCTACGAGATCAACCGCAACTTCCGCAACGAGGGGATCTCCACCCGGCACAACCCCGAGTTCACGATGCTGGAGTTCTACTGGGCCTACGCCGACTACCGGCAGATGATGGATCTGACCGAGGAATTGCTCACCGGGCTCGCCGCGACCGCTTGCCGTCTCCAGGGCAAGGAGAGCCTCACCTGGGAAGGCAAGCCGGTGGAGCTCGCCCGGCCTTGGGCGCGGTACACGATGCGCGAGGCGATCACCCACTTCGCGGGGATTCCGGCCGAGCAGCTCGAGACGGCGGAGTCGGTGTTCACCGTGCTCGGGGAGCGGGGACTGGAGATCCCGAAGGGCGGCACCTGGGGCCACCTCCTCATGGGACTCTTCGAGCACACCGTGGAGAGTCACCTGTTCAATCCGACCTTCATCACCGACCATCCCACGGACGTTTCGCCGCTCTCCAAGCAGCGGCAGGACGATCCCCGCGTCACCGAGCGTTTCGAGCTGTACATCGGCGGCTCCGAGATCGCCAACGGCTTTTCGGAGCTGAACGATCCGGACGTGCAGGCCGAGCGCTTTCGCCAGCAGGTGGCGGCACGGGAGACGGGCGGCGACGTCGAGGCGCATCCTTTTGACGCCGACTACGTGCGGGCCCTGGAGCATGCCATGCCGCCGGCCGCCGGGATCGGCATCGGCATCGACCGGCTGACGATGCTGATGGCCGACCGGCAGTCGATCCGCGACGTGATCCTCTTCCCGCTGATGCGCCCCGAGGCGACGGGGGAATGATGGGAATCGGCATAGGCGCCGACTTCGCTGGCTTCGAGGTCCCCCCGCCCCAGACCCTCATCACCCCGGCCCTCTTCTCCCGCCCCCTCCCAACCCCCCTCACCGGGAGAAGAGGGAGACAAGCGGGAAAACCCTTTGTGCTGCCTTCCCCCTCTCCCGGTGAGGGGGGTGGGAGGGGGCGGGAGAGGGGGCTAGGGGGTGAGGGTCCGCCCCGAAGGGGCGCCTTGGGTGGTGGAAAGGTTCGGTCGTGACCTCCCTCCTTCTCCGCAACCTCCCGTTCCCCGCGGTGATCGCCCTGCGCTACCTGCGCAGCACCCGGCGGGACGCCTTCGCCAGCTTCCTTTCGGCGGTGGCCGCGGGCGGGCTGGCCCTGGGGGTCGCGGCGCTCATCCTGTCACTGGCGGTGATCTCGGGGTTCCAGACGGCCCTGCGCACTGAGATCCTCGGCCGCACGCCGCAGGTCGAGGTGGAGCTGCCCTCCGGCGCCGACGCTCAAGCGGCGCGCAACGGCGTGATGGCGGTCTCCGGAGTGACTTCGGCGCAGATCCAGGTGCGGGGCGGAGGCTGGCTGGTGGACCAGGGGAAGGTGCAGCCGGTGGAGATGGTGGGGTTCGACGGCCTCGTACCCCGCTCCTTCCCCGGGGCGGCCGGCAAGCCCGAGGGCCTCTATGTGCCCGCGTCCCTCGCCGCCCGCTGGGGCCTGAAGCCGGGGCAGACGCTGGACCTCGTCTCGCCGAAGCCGACGCTGACGCCGCTGGGACCCCAGCCGCGCGTGCGCAGCGTCGTCCTGGCCGGCACCTATCAGAGCGGGCGTACCCAGGAGGAACGGGAGCGCGCCGCACTGCCCCGGTCCGTCGCCGAGACCCTGCTGGGCAACACCGACCGCCGGCTCGACGTGGAGGCGGGCGATCTCGACGCCGCTCTGGACGTGGCCGCCCGGCTGCCCGCGGCGCTGCCGAAGGGGAGCACGGTGCGCACCTGGAAGGACCTCAACCGGCCGCTGCTCTTCGCCCTGCGCCTGGAGAAGCTGATGATGTTCGTCTCCGTGTCCCTCATCGTGCTGTTGGCCTCGCTGGCGCTGGTGGCGGACCTCGCGCTCATCATCTCCAGCAAGCGGCCGGAGATCGGCATGCTGGGCACTCTGGGAGCGACTCCGGCGGCGCTACGCCAGGCCTTCGTGCTCCTCGGCGGCCTCGTGGCCGGCCTCGGCATGCTGGTGGGAACGGTGCTGGGGGTGGGCCTCGCCTGGGTGGCGAACCGCTACAAGCTGTTGCCGGTGCCGGGGCGGGTCTACTTTCTCGATTACGTTCCCTTCCGCGTCGAGCCGCAGGATCTGATCGTGGTGCTGTTGCTGACCTTCGCGCTCGCCCTCGCCTCCTCCTTCTACGCCGCGCAGCGGGCCGCGGCCCTCGATCCGGTGGAGGCCCTGCGGCGATGAGCGTCTCCGTCCGCGCCAGAGGTGTCACCAAGACCTACCAGGACGGCGTCCGGCGGGTGGAGGTGCTGCGGTGGATCGATCTGACCGTGGAGGCGGGGGAGATGGTCGCCATCGTAGGCCCGTCAGGGTCGGGGAAGTCGACCCTGCTGCACTTGCTCGGCGCCCTCGACCGGCCGGACACGGGCACGGTGGAGATCGGCGGCCAGTCGCTCGCCGCCCTCTCGGGAGCGAAGATCGCCGCCTTCCGCAATCGCACGCTGGGATTCGTCTTCCAGTTCCACCAGCTCCTGCCGGATTTTACGGCGCTCGAAAATGTGATGCTTCCGGGACGGATCGCCGGCATCGAGCCGCGCCAGGTGCTGGAGAACGCCCGCCGGCTGCTCGCCGAGGTGGGCCTTGCCGAGCGGCTGGAGCACTTCCCCAATCAGCTCTCCGGCGGCGAGCGCCAGCGGGTGGCCCTCTGCCGGGCGCTGGCGCTGGAGCCGCCTCTGCTGCTGGCCGACGAGCCCACCGGCAATCTCGATCCTGCGAGCGGCGACGCCGTCTTCCAGCTTCTTCTCGACCTCCAGGCCCGCCACTGCACGACCGGCATCCTCGTCACCCACAATCCCGAGATCGCCCAGCGCTGTACCCGCATCCTGCGACTGGATGGGGGAGTGCTACAGCCGTATTGAAAAGCGGACACGGTGCCCTCTACCACCATCGGTTACCTCCCCACTGTAGAGACGCCCCGTGCCGGAGGGAACCTCCGGTGGGGGCGTCTCCGAAGCGGAGACAACATTCAAACCGGAAGGGATCGTCCCGGCGGCACCAAGGCAAATCCAGGAGCCCTGTGCCCGCGGACAGTCTTCGAGGAGTCCGGTGTTATCGCCGCCTCGGAGACGCCCCCACCGGGGGTTCCCCCCGCCACGGGGCGTCTCTACAGTAGGGACACCGGCGATGGTAGAGGAACGGTTGGGTCAGGCAGGCTTGAGAGACCAGGCGGGAGATTTGCAGTGGAGCGACGGCATGAACCGGGGGCAAGGAGTCCAAGAAGGGAATGGAGGAGCAGAGCTCTCCACAGATCCTCAAGGGGGACGGCGTGCTAGAATCCGAGGGATTGCAGAGGACGATGGGCGCTCCAAATCCCCTCGACGCGGGTGAGGTGTAGCGCGTAGACGACTTGAGGAAAGGTCGAACCCAATGTTTGAGAAGTACAACGAGAAGGCCCGCCGAGCACTGTTTTTCGCCCGCTACGAAGCGAGCAAGCTGGGCAGCCGGGTCATCGAGTCCGAACACATTCTGCTGGGGATCTTGCGCGAGGGGGAGGAGACGGTCAGCGAGATCTTCAGACGCTTCCAGGTCAAACCCGAGGACATCCGGCGCGAGATCGAAGGCGAGCGCATCTTCGTAGAACGTATTTCATCGACCGCCGAGCTACCCCTCTCCGAAGAATCCAAGAAAATCCTCGCCTACGCCTCCCACGAAGCTGAGAGCATGCTCCATGCGACCGTGGGCTCCGAGCACCTGCTGATCGGCATCCTGCGAGTGGAGGGGTGCACCGCGATGCGCATCCTGGCCCAGCACGGTTTCGACGTCTACACGGTGCGCGAGGAGGTGCTCGCCATCGCCAAGGAGCGCGAGGCCTCGCAGCAGAAGAAGGAGCTGCCGTTCCTCTCGGAGTACGGCCGCGACCTGACCGCCCTCGCCACCGAGCAGTCGTTCGATCCCCTCATCGGCCGCGACGAGGAGGTGGACCGCATCATCCAGATCCTCTCCCGCCGCACCAAGAACAACCCCATCCTGCTCGGCGAGCCGGGCGTCGGCAAGACCGCCATCGTCGAAGGCCTGGCGCAGCGCATCATCGAGGGGCGAGTACCGATCTTCCTGGCCAACAAGCGGATCATGGCGCTCGACCTGTCGCTCATCGTCGCCGGCACCAAGTACCGCGGCCAGTTCGAGGAGCGCCTGAAGGGCATCCTCAAGGAGCTCAAGGAGAGCCGCGAGCTCATCGTCTTCATCGACGAGATCCACTCCCTCATCGGCGCCGGCTCGGCCGAGGGCTCGCTGGACGCCGCCAACATCCTGAAGCCGGCCCTGTCGCGCGGGGAGATCTCCTGTATCGGCGCGACGACGCTCAAGGAATACCGCAAATACATCGAGAAGGACCGCTCGTTGCTGCGGAGATTCCAGGCCATCCAGGTCAACCCGCCGACACCGGAGCAGACCCAGGAGATCCTCGAGGGGGTCAAGGACCGCTACGAGTCGTTCCACAAGGTGCGCTATCGCCCCGAGGCCCTGCGCACGGCGATCTATCAGTCGAGCCGCTACATTCCGGACCGTCACCTGCCGGACAAGGCCATTGACGTCATCGACGAGGCCGGAGCCCGGGTGAAGCTGCGCCGGGTGCGCGATACCCAGAACCTGCGCCGCCTGGAGCAGGAGATCCGCCAAGTGGTCAAGGAGATGAAGGTCGCCATCTCCGACAAGGACTTCGAGCGCGCCGTCTACCTGCGAGAGCGGGAGATCGAGCTGCGCGAGGACCTGGAGCGCATGAGCGTGGCGGCGGACGAGACGGGCGTGCTGGAGGTGACCCGGCACGACATCGAGGAGGTCATCTCGTCGTGGACGGGCATCCCGACCGCCGCGTTGCAGAGCGAGGAGGCCGCGCGGCTGCTCCAGATGGAGGAGATCCTGCGGCACCGGGTGGTGGGGCAGGACCGCGCCATCAGCGCCATCAGCCGGGCCATCCGCCGATCCCGCCTGGGGGTCTCCAACCCGCAGCGGCCGGTGGGCTCGTTCATCTTCCTCGGCCCCTCGGGCGTCGGCAAGACGGAGGTCGCCCGCCAGCTCTCGGAGTTCCTGTTCGGCAACCAGCGCGCCCTGGTGCGCTTCGACATGTCCGAGTACATGGAGAAGCACGCCGTCTCCAAGCTCATCGGCTCGCCTCCGGGCTACGTCGGTCACGAGGAGGGCGGCCAGCTCACCGAGCGGGTGCGGCGCCAGCCCTACTCGCTGATCCTGTTCGACGAGATCGAGAAGGCGCACCCCGACGTCGCCAACCTGCTCCTCCAGATCCTGGAGGATGGCCAGCTCACGGACGCCTATGGCAACCAGGTGGACTTCCGCAACACCCTGGTGCTAATGACCTCGAACATCGGCAGCAAGCTGGTGCTTCGCGGCGGCCGCATGGGCTTCGGCGAGGGCAGCGAGGACGCGAGCTTCCAGCGTCTCGAGGAGGAGATCCTGGCCGAGCTGCGGCGCACCTTCAGCCCGGAGTTCATCAATCGCATCGACGAGGTGATCGTCTTCAACCCGCTGGCCGAGCGCGACCTGCGGGCGATCGTCGACATCCTCGTCGAGGACGTCAACCTGACTCTCTCGGAGAGGGGCCTGCGGGTAGTGATCTCGGATTCGGCCAAGGAGTGGCTCCTGGCCAGGGCGGGAATCGAGCCCTCGACGGGGGCGCGGCCGTTGCGCCGCGCCATCCAGCGTCACATCCAGGATAAAGTTTCGGACATCCTCATCAATCAGCACGGCGGTGAGACCATCGAGCGAATCGACGTGGATCTGGAGGGCGGTGAGCTGACGTTCCAGGCCGGCGCCCAGGAGATCGTCATCCCGAGGCGCTGAACCGCCGACCGGCGGCCCCCAGCAAAGAGCAGCATCACTCCCGGCGGCTTCAAGCCGCCGGGACCAGGAAAGGACGAGACGATGCCTGTACTCATCGTGGACCGGCGTGGATCGCGCCGCTGGCAGATTGTGCGCCGCCTCTTGGCGGTGCTGCTACTGCCATCGCTGCTCTCGGGCGGCTTCTCCGCTCGCGCGCAGGCACCCCAGGCGCCGACACCCCAGCAAGCGCCCCTGGCGCCGGTCAACGGCCGTACCGTCGAGGCGATCGAGTTCAAGGGTCTCAAGACCCTGACCGAGGAAACTCTTCGCTACTACCTCGGTCTGCAGCCGGGGCAGCCGCTCGACGAGGATGCGCTGAACAAGAACGTCAAGCAGCTCTGGGACCGCAACCTGGTGGACAACGTCGAGGTGGAGAGCGTGCCGACCCCGGCGGGGGTGAAGCTGGTCGTCACGATCGTCGAGCGGCCGCTCCTGAAATCCATCGACTACGAGGGGCTCAAGCGCATCTCGAAGACGGACCTCCAGGACAAGATGACCACCCAGCGCGTCCGGGTGCGCGAGGGTGAGCCGATCTCGCTGGGCGAGTTGCAGCGGGTCAAGTCGCTCATCGAGCAGCTCTACGCCGAGAAGGGCTACCGCTTCGCCAACGCCCAGTACACCATCACCGACGTCGGGCCGAACGAGAAGAAGATCGTCTTCACCGTCGACGAGGGCAACCGCGTCCGCATCTCCGACATCAAGTTCGAGGGCAACACGGTGTTCAGCGATCTGCGGCTGCGCTTCTCGATGAAGAAGACGAAGGAAAGCAACCTCATCAGCAAGATCTCCAAGAAGGACATCTACGACCCGGCCAAGCTCCAGGAGGACCTCGACAAGGTCCGCGACCTCTACAAGAGCATCGGCTACAAGAACGTCGTCATCGGCGATCCCAAGGTCGACGTCCGGGCGATGAACCCCACGGCGGCCAAGATCAAGGATCAGAACCGCCGGATGTTCATCACCATCCCGATCGAGGAAGGGGAGCGGTGGAAGTTCGGCGAGGTGACGCTCGAGGGCAACCAGATCTATCCCAACAAGGCCCTGCTTCGCGCCTTCGAGCACAAGACCGGCGGCTGGCTGCGCTCCAAGGTGATTGACGATGGCGTCAAGGAGATCTCGGACCTCTACCACAACACCGGCTACATCTTCGCCCGCATCGATCCCGAGCTGGTGGAGCGTCCGGGCCGCGTCGCCAACGTGGTCATCCACGTCAAGGAGGGCGACCAGTTCCAGGTCGGGCGCATCGAGTTCTCGGGCAACGAGCGCACCCAGGACAAGGTGCTGCGCCGCGAGCTGCGGCTCTACGAGGGCGGCCTGATGAACGTGGCGGCCATTCGCAACAGCGTGCTCAAGGTCAACCAGCTCGGGTACTTCAAGCTCAACGAGGAGGACCCGGTCGAGATCGACACCGACACCGAGAGGAAGAAGGTCAACCTGACCTTCAAGGGCGCTGAGTCGGACCGCACGGAGCTGCAGTTCGGCGGCGGCTGGAGCGAGCTGGACGGCTTCTTCGGCCAGTTCTCGATCAGCACCAAGAACTTCCTCGGCCGCGGCGAGCAGGTCGGCCTGTCGCTCCAGAGCGGCAAGCTGCGGAACTTCTTCGACCTCTCCTACTCGATTCCCTGGTTCCTCGACAAGCCGCAGAGCATCGGCATCCGGGCCTACAACCAGAGCCTTCAGTACGATCTGCTCTCGGGCTCGTCGGACAACTACCTGCGCCACAGCCGCGGCGCGGTGCTGACCTATGGCCGCAACTACCGGCTGTTCAACTCGGTGAGCCTCAGCTACAACCGGTCCAACTACAACGACGAGACGACCGTGACGGTCCCGCCGCTGCTGCCGGGCGAGACGCCGGCGCCGGCGCCGGCGCCCCAGCCGGGCGAGGTGATCACCACCAAGCTGCGCATCAACAACTCGTCGCTGCGGCCGGTGTTCGCCTACGACAGCCGCGACAACCCCTTCGAGACCACCCGCGGCATCAAGGGGTCGCTCGCCGTCGAGTATGCGGGCGGCTTCCTGGGCGGCGACAACGACTTCTGGCGGCCGGAGGCCTCCTTCAGCATCTTCCAGCCAGTGAGCAACTACCCCACGAAGACGTTGTTCGCCGTCAACGTGGAGGGAGGCTGGATCAAGCCTTTCGGTGACCGAACCCCGGGGCCCGGCTTCTCCTGTCGCCCTGGTTGTATCCCGATTCTCGAGCTCTTCTACCTGGGCGGTGAGAACAGCATCCGGGGCCATGCCTTCCGCTCCATCTTCCTGCGCGACTCGAAGGGCCTGCCGGTGATGGACTCGACCGGGGTCATCCTGGGCGGCGACAAGTTCGCGCAGATCAATTTGGAGTACCATTTCCTGTTGGGCGGGCCGTTCCGCCTGCTGCTGTTCGCCGACGCCGGCAATGTCTACGGTCAGGGCGCGTCGTACGACTTGTCGAATTTGCGCAAGACGGCGGGCGTGGAGCTGCGAGTGCTGCTGCCTGTTTTCGGCGCGCCGCTGCGCTTCATCTACGCCAAGAACCTGGACCCGCTGCCTCAGGACAGCTTCCAGAATTTCCAGTTCAGTATCGGCACCAGCTTCTGATCGACCCTTTGATACGATAAGAAATAGGAGAAACCCGTGATGTCGTTCCGAATTCGTTTTTCCCACGCCGCTGCCTCGTGCCTCCTGGGCCTGGCGTTGGTCGCTCCCGCTGCCGCTCAGGCCGCGGCTCCCGCTGCCGGCGGCCCTCCCAAGATCGCCGTCATCGACACCGAGAAGATCCTGCTCTCCTCGGTGGCGGGGAAGAAGGCCGTCGCCGACCTCAAGAAGCTCCAGGAGCAGCGGGAGACCGAGCTGCGGGCGAAGGCCCAGGAGCTCAAGGATCTCCAGGCCAAGATCTCCGACGGCCGCCTCTCCCTCGCCCAGGACAAGCTCGCCGAGCTCTCCAAGCAGTTGGAGGAGAAGGACATCGTTCTGCGCCGCGCGCAGGACGACGCCACCCGCGAGCTGAACAAGAAGCGCGACGACATGCTGGCGGCCATCGACGAGAAGGTGATGCCGGTGATCAACCAGGTCGGCAAGGAGCTCGGCTACACCTTGATCTTCCGCAAGTTCGAGAGCGGCCTGATCTACGCCGACGAAGGGGTGGACATCACCGCCTCGGTGGTCCAGCGGCTGGACGCCGCTGCGGCCGCGGGTAAGTAGCCACCGTGGGCTACCGGCTCGCCGAGTTGGCCGAGCTGGTGGGAGGCCGGATCGAGGGAGACCCGGAGCGTGCCGTCGAGACGATCCGTATTCTGGAAGAGGCCGGCCCCGCCGACCTCTCGTTCCTGACCAGTCCCCGCTATCGCGTCCAGGCGGTGGCCAGCGGCGCCGGCGCGCTGCTGGTGGGCACCGCCATGGCCGATATAGCCGGCATCGCCGCAGGGGGGCGCGACCTGCTGGTGGTGGACGATCCCGGCTATGCCCTGGCGGTGCTGCTGGCTCACTTTCATCCTATGGGAACCCGCGAGCCGGGAGTTCACCCGACGGCCATCCTGGAGCCCGGCTGCGAGGTCGCCCCCTCGGCTCACGTCGGGCCCTACGTGGTGATCGGCGAGGGCAGCCGGGTCGGCGCCCGCGCGGCGCTTCACGCCTTCGTCGCCGTGGGCCGGCGCTGCGTGGTGGGTGAGGGGGCGGTGCTCCATCCTCATGCTGTGCTCTATGACGGCACCGAGGTGGGGGAGGCCGCCGTCGTCCACGCCGGCGTCGTGCTGGGAGCGGACGGTTTCGGCTATGCCACGCGCGGCGGCGCGCATCACAAGGTGCCGCAGCTCGGCCGCGTGGTGGTCGAGGCGGACGTGGAGATCGGCGCCAATGCCACGGTCGACCGCGCCACGCTGGGGGCGACCCGCATCGGAGCGGGCACCAAGATCGACAATCTCGTGCAGGTCGGTCACAACGTGCAGGTCGGCAAGCACTGTATTCTTTGCGGCCAGGCGGGGATCGCGGGGAGCGCCCGGCTGGGCGACGGCGTGGTTCTGGCCGGGCAGGCGGGAGTGGCCGGGCATATTCAGCTCGGCGACCGCGTGCAGGTGGCGGCCAAGTCGGCGGCCCTGGCGTCGGTGGAAAAGGGCACGGCGGTGGCCGGCATCCCAGCGGTGGAGATGCGCAAATGGCGGCGTCAGACGGTCTTGATCTCGCGCCTGGAAGAGATGAGCCGGCGCCTGCGGGCCCTGGAGAGACGGCTCGAAGCGACCGGCGAGACTGGAGACGCCGACGAAAGCGGCGAGGAGGGATGAGTTGAGCGATCCGACCCCGGCGACACCCAAGACCGTGACCGCATCGAAGTGGGACATCGAGTGGATCCTCTCGGTGCTGCCCCACCGCTACCCGTTCCTGCTGGTGGACCGCGTGCTGGAGGTCGACCCCGGCAAGCGCATCGTCGCCCTCAAGAACGTCACCATCAACGAGCCCTTCTTCGCCGGCCACTTTCCGGGCCGGCCGGTGGTGCCGGGGGTGTTGCTCGTCGAGGGCATGGCGCAGGCCGGCGGCCTGCTGCTCCTGGGCGACATGCCCGACCGCGCCAGCAAGCTGGTGTTGTTCGCCGGCATCGAGGAGGCCAAGTTCCGGCGGCCGGTGGTGCCCGGCGACCAGATCCGCTACGAGGTCGAGGTGCTGCGCCTGCGCAGCACCTACTGCAAGCTGGCGGGCAAGGTGATGGTGGACGGGCAGCTCGCGGCCGAGGCCGTGATCTCCTCGGCGATGGTGGACCGCTGATGACGCTCATCCACCCCCTCGCCGCGGTGGACCCCGCGGCTCGGCTGGGCGAGGGTGTCCGCGTGGGGCCGTTCGCGGTGATCGGCGCCGGGGTGGAGATCGGCGAGGGCACCGAGGTGGGCGCCGGAGCGCACGTCTACGGACCAACCCGCATCGGCCGCGAGAACAAGATCTACCCCAGCGCCGCCATCGGCTTCGATCCCCAGGACCTCAAGTTCCAGGGCGAGGAGGTCTGGCTGGAGATCGGCGACCGCAACGTCTTCCGGGAGTTCTGCACCGTCCACCGCGGCACGGCCAAAGGCGGCGGCGTCACCCGGGTGGGGAGCGACAGCCTGTTCATGGCCTACACCCACATCGGGCACGACTGCCAGGTGGGGAGCCGAATCATCTTCGCCAACAGCGCCACCCTGGCCGGGCACGTCGAGGTCCACGACGACGCCAACATCAGCGCCTTCAGCTCCGTGCACCAGTTCTGCCGCGTCGGCCGCCACGCCTATGTGGGGGGCTACACCGTGGCCACCATGGACGTTCTGCCCTACGTCAAGACCGTGGGGCAGAAGCCGGCCTGCTACGGCCTGAACTCCATCGGCCTCAAGCGCAAGGGTTTCGACGCCGATCGGGTGCGCCGGCTGGAGCTCGCCTACCGCATCCTGGTGCGCTCGAAGCTGAACACTCCCCATGCCCTGGAGCGCCTCAAGGCCGAGCTGGCGGGTGATCCGGATGTCGACTACCTGATCGCCTTCGTCGAGAGCAGCCAGCGAGGGGTTTACAAGTCCATGCCGCGGGGCGGAGCGCGGGGAGGGGGCGATCCTGAGTAACCCGTCTTCCGCCCCCCTGCGCGTCGGCGTCTTCGGTACCGGCGCCATGGGGCGCAACCACGTCCGCCTGCTGTCGTCGCTGCCCGGCGCCGAGCTGGTGGGAATCTACGATCCCAAGCCGGAATCGGCGGAGACGGTGGCTCGCGAGCACGGAACGCGCGTCTTTTCCCGGCTCGAAGAGCTGGCCGGGGAGATCGAGGCGGCGGTGGTGGCGGCGCCCACGGTGGCCCATGCGGACATGGGCTGCGCCCTGCTCTCCCGGGGCCTGCACGTGCTGATCGAGAAGCCGCTGGCCGCGAGCCTCGCCGAGGCCGACCGCCTCCTGGCCGCCGCGGGCGACCGCGTGCTGGCCGTGGGGCACGTGGAGTTCTTCAATCCGGCCGTCCAGGCCCTGCTGGGCGTTGGCATCCCGCCGCGCTTCGTCGAGGTGCAGCGCCTGGGGGTCTTCTCGCCGCGCAGCCTGGACGTGGACGTGATCCTCGACCTCATGATCCACGACCTGCAGATCCTCCACGCTTTCGATCCGAGCCCGGTCGAAGAGGTGAGGGCGACCGGCATCGCCGTGCTCTCGCCGCGTATCGACATGGCCAACGTGCGCCTGCAGTTCGCCTCGGGCGGAGTGGCCAACCTGACGGCCTCGCGGGTCTCCTCGGAGAGGGCGCGCAAGCTGCGGGCCTTCCTGTCCAACCGGTATTACTCCCTGGACTACCAGGCGCAGGAGATCAAAGGGTACCGATTGGAAGAAGGAGGCGGCGAGCGCCGCATCCTGCCGGACGACCTGGCCGTCGAGCGCGCCGAGCCCCTGAAGCGGGAGCTCGAAGCCTTCCTCGCCGCCTGCCGGGGCGAAACGGTGCCCCGCGTGGACGGTGCCCAGGGCCGCCAGGCGCTGGCGACGGCGCTGGCGGTGGTGGAGGCGATCCGGTAGGGCGGGCAGCACAGCCGAAACCTCCTCGTCACCCCGGCCTCTACCCGCGTTATCATCCCGCCTCGATAGGACCCCTCGAACAGGAGCCCAGTGTCCATGAAGATGCCCATGAAGAAATCGCTGATCGTCCTGAGTCTGTCGGTCGTCTGCGCGGTTCCGGGCCTCGCGGCCACGGTGGACCGGCAGGCGGCCTTGGATGCCGTGGTCGCCGCGGAGAAGGCGTTCGCCAAGACGGCGGCGGAGAAGGGAACTCGCGCCGCGTTTCTCGAGGTTCTCGCCGAGGATTCGGTCGTCATGGTGCCGCGTCCGCTTCCGGGCCGGGCGACGTGGGAGGGCCGGCCGGCGCGGCCGAGCCTTCTTGCCTGGTTCCCGGTGGCGGCCGACGTGTCGCTGGCCGGCGATCTCGGCTACACCACGGGTCCCTGGGAGCTGCGGCCCAAGGGGAAAGAGGACAAGAACGTCCTCCATGGTTTCTACACCACCTTCTGGCGCAAGCAGGCGGACGGCTCCTACAAGGTGCTGTTGGATGGCGGCATCACATGCCCCGCGCCGCCGGCGAGCGCCACCGTGGTGAAGATCGGCAAAGCCGTGCCGGCCAAGGCCGAAAATCCCCCGCAGGTGGAGGAGGCTCGCGGCAAGTTCACGATCCTCTCCGCCGACCGCGCCTTCGCCAAGGCGGCGGCCTCCCGAGGGGCTGCCGCGGCCTACGCCGACTTCCTGGCCGAGAGCTCCCGCCTCCATCGCGACGGCGCAATTCCCGTGGTCTCGAAGGCGAAGATCCTGGAGACGATCAAAGCGCAGTCGCCGAAGATGATCTGGGCGCCCATCCAGGCACGGGTCGCGTCCTCGGGCGATCTTGGTTACTCCCTGGGCAATGAGACGATCGGCACCGAGCAGGGCGTGTATCTGCGGATCTGGAAGAAGCAGGCGGACGACTCCTGGCGGGTCGTGCTCGACCTCTTCACTCCCGCTCCTCCGGAGCCCACCGAGGTGCACGGGAGAAAAACGCCGGGCCAACCTTGAGTCCGACGCGCAGGTGGGCCGCCGCGCTGTTCTGTCTCGCCTTGAGCCCGGCGGCCTGGGCGCAGGGCGGCCGGCGCGCGCCGGACCCGCCCGAGCTGGCGGAGTGGGACCGCGCCTTCGCGGCCCTGGTGCCGATCCCCGGTGAGCGGGTGACGCTGCTGGTGCCGCCGGGCGACCGAGCCCGGCCCGAGCTGGCCCGGCTCGCCACGGAGCTGAACCGCGCCGCCGGATTGATGGCGCCCCGGCTCTCCAACTCGGGGGCGCCGGCCAAACCGATCCTCCCTCTAAAGATCGTCGTCGAGCCGGATTACGTGGCGCAGGGCCGCCACACCGGCGAGATCGGCGAAGCGGTACCCGGTCAAAAGGCCGATCTCCATCTCGTCTGGGACTCGCGCGATCTCGGCGCCTACCGCTACGCCCTGGCAAGGACGCTGATTTCCCGAGCCGGAGTTGCCGCCAAGTCGTCGCCCTGGCTGGAGCGCGGTGCCGCCCTGTGGCTCTCGGGCGATTGGTACGGCCGGCCTTGGCGCGACTGGCTGCCCCTTTTCGCGGCGGCCCGGGTGATTCCCACGGCAGCCGATCTCCTGGCTGGAGAGGACGCCCGCGACGCCTCGGCGCCTCTCTGGACCCCCGCCGCGGCCTGGGTCGTCGACCGGTTGCCCGGTGCCACGCTGACGGAGAAGCTTGCCCGAGTGCCATCGGTGGAGGCGGTGTCGGCGATTCTGGCCAAGCTTCCGGCTGCGCCCATCCCAAAATCCAGAATCCAGAATCCAGCGTTTCCGTTCCTCGGCGGCATCTCCCTCGCCATGCTCAACCGGCTGGACAAGGGGTACCACGCACCTGTGGTGGACCAGCAGCTCGACGCCTTCGCGGCGATGGGGAGCAACGCGGTGTCGCTGATGCCGTTCGCCTTTCAACGGGCGCCGGACCAGCCGGAGATCGCGTTTCTGAACCATGGACCGGGAAGCGAGACGGACATCGGGCTCATCCACGCCACGCGGCTGGCCCGGTCGCGGGGATTCCACGTGCTGTACAAGCCGCATCTCTGGGTCTCGCACGGGTCGTGGCCGGGGGAGGTGGAGATGAAGACCGAGCAGGACTGGGCGCGCTGGTGGCAGGGCTACCGGCGTTACATCCTGCACCACGCCTTCCTCGCCCACTGGGCCGGGGCGGATTTGTTCAGCGCCGGCTGCGAGCTGTCGAAGACGGTGAAGCGGGAGGCCGAATGGCGGGACCTCATCGCCGCCGTGCGCCTGCTCTATCCCGGAGTCGTGACCTACTCTGGCAATTGGTATGGCGATCTGGAGGGAGTGCATTTCTGGGATGCCCTCGACCTGATCGGCATCGACTCCTACTATCCCTTGTCCGCCTTACCCCAGGCGACGCGGGCGGATCTCGATCGCGGCGCCCAGGACATCGCGAAGCGTTTCGCCGCCGCCTCAAGAGCAGTAGGCAAGAAGGTATTGCTCACCGAGGTCGGTTTCGCCGCCCACCGCGGTGCCTGGCTGGCCCCTCATACCGAGGGAGGGGAGATCTCGCAGGAGGATCAGGCCCTGGCCTACCAGGCGCTCTTCGCCGCCCTCGGCCGGCCGAAGTGGCTGGCGGGCACCTTCGTCTGGAAAGCCTTCAGCGCCCCCGGCTCCGAGGGCCGTGGCGAGGCGGATTTCCGGTTTCAGGGGAGGAAGGCGGAGGCGGTGATCCGGGAGTATTACGGAGGACGCGTCCCAAGGCCTCCCCGGTAGGCTTTCGCGCGGTCAGGCATAATAGCCCCGCCATGACCGACGATCTCCTCTCGACCGCTATCGCCGCCGCCCATGCCGGGGCCGCCGTGATCTCCCGTTATTTCCGTCACGCCGGGCTCCAGGTGACGGCCAAGGCCGAGAACGATTTCGTCACCCAGGCGGACAAGGAGAGCGAGGCGGCGGTGCTGGAGGTGATCCGCGGCCGGTTTCCCGATCACCGCATCCTGGCCGAGGAGGGCGGCGGCGCGGGGGTCGGGAGCGGGGAGTACGAGTGGCTGATCGATCCGCTGGACGGCACCACCAACTTCCTCCAGGGCCTTCCCGTCTACGCCGTGTCGATCGCCTGCCGCAAGGGCGACGAGCTGCTGGCGGCGGTGATCGAGGACCCCGAGGGGAAGAACCTGTTCACCGCCACGCGCGGCGGCGGCGCCTTCTGGAATGGCCGGAGGATGCATTCGACCCGGCGTGAGAGCCTCAAGGGCGCGTTCCTCGCCACGGGCTATCCGTTCCGCGCCCTCTCGACGCTCGACCTCTATCTGGAGATCTTCCGCGAGGTCTTCCACTCCGCCAAGGCCATCCGCCGCTGCGGCTCGGCGGCGCTCGACCTCGCCTACACGGCGGCCGGGGTGTATGACGGCTTCTTCGAGTTCCGCCTCTCGCCGTGGGATATCGGCGCCGGCATCCTGCTGCTGCGCGAGGCCGGCGGCGTCGTCACTGACCTCGACGGCGGCGAGAACTTTTTCGCCAGCGGCAACATCGTGGCCGGCGGCCGGGCGGTGCACCGCGATCTGCTGGCGGTCGTCCGGCGCCACGCCAGCGAGGAGGCCATTGAGCGGGTGAATCCTTTCCGTTCGGTCAGCGCTGGAGCCGCGCCGGAGCCCGTCGGACCGTGAAGGCCGGCGGCGAGCGCTGGAGGCTCGAAGTCCAGATTCATCCCAGCGACATCCGCAAGCGGGTGCGCTACCTTTTTCTCTCGCGCTGGAAGGTCACGGCCTGGGCCGTGCCGGCGCTCCTCTGGGTGCTGGCACTGGCGCTCGCCGGGGCCGTGGCGCCCGGCGTCGTCGCCGGGCAGATGAACCGCCAGGAATACAGGACCCTGACCGCCGAGCGCAGCCGCCAGGGCGAGCGCCTGCAGGGGCTGCTGGGCCGGCTGGCCGCGCTCGACCGCCGGGGCGTGGACCTGGACCTCCGTCTGGACAAGGTGTTCCTGGCGTATGGCCTGCCGGCGCTCCGCCCGCCGCGCTCGACCGTGCCGGCCTCGCGCGTGCCGGTTCCCGACTCGATCTATGCCGCCGCCGTCCAGCAGGGCGACCGCCTGCGGGAGCGGATTCGCACTCGCCTGCGGCAGGCCGAAGGCGATCTGAGCGAAGTGGGGAGCTTCGAGGCGTCCCACCCCGGCGAGGTGCGCACCACGCCCTCGATCTGCCCGCTACGCGGCAAGGGATTCGTGCTCATCAGCTCCTTCGGCGACCGGCGCAGCCCGTTCACCAGGCAGATGGAGTTCCATCCCGGGGTCGACCTGGCGGCGCCGGTGGGCACGCCGATCCACGCCCCGGCGGATGGCGTCGTGGTCTTCGCCGGGCAGTATCCCCTGGCTCGCAGTCACGGCTGGTGGAGCTACGGCAACATGGTCCTCATCCGCGGCGGCGAAGGTTTCGTCACCATTTTCGGCCACGCCGACCAGGTGGAGGTGCGGGCCGGCCAGACGATTCGCCGGGGAGAGCGCCTGGCGACGGTGGGGAATTCCGGCTGGAGCACCAGCCCGCACCTCCACTATGAGGTCCGCCGCCGGGGCGCGGACGGTGTTTTCCGTCCTATCGATCCGCTGTTGTTCATCCTGGACCGCCGCTGGCCGAACGACGACCGGCTGCTGCTGCGGGCTCGCAACGCCCGGCCTGTCCAGAGCTTCGAGCCGCTGCCGCCGGGAATTGACCGGTAGATCGAGAAGTAGATCGAGACGCAGGAAGGAGTAGCTCATCATGAAAGCCAGCCCCGAGACTCTCGCGCCCACCATGATCATCCCCAGGGGCCTGCGTATCGAGATCGATCCGGAGGGGAAGCTCTCGATTCACGCGCCGGGCAACTTGGTGGTCCAGAACTCGGGCAAGTACGGCACCCTGGAGTCCCTGGGCGGCTCCATCCGCATCGATCGCGGCGTCGAGGTGGAGGCCGTCACCGTGCGCTGCTCGGACACCTGCTACGTTCAGGGCTTCCTCACGGCTTGGAAGGTCAACGCCCGCAGCCTTCAGTTGGAGGAGTCGGCCCGCGCCCATGTGGTGATCCAGGAGACCGAGCGGCTGGAGATCGGCCGCGACGCCCGGCTGGTGGGCAACTTCGCCTCCGAGGGTGAGCTGCTGGGCTTGTTCTCGCGCTTCGCCCACCAGGTGCGGTCGATTCCCTTCCTCTTCGACCGCAAGGCGGCGGCCGGAGAGCTCAAGGAGGCGCCGCCGGAGTCCCCCGAGCGGACGCCGAAGCTCGTCCAGGGCCTCCAGTTTCCACCGCCGCCCCCTGAGCCCTCGCCGGCCGAGCTGCCGGAGCCGCTCCTCTTCGCCCTCGTCCTCCTGGAGCGGGAGTCCGAGCGCCGCATCCATCCCGGCGCCTCCCAGCGGGCCCTCGACGAGCTCGTCAAGCTCCTCCAGCAGCAGGATCTGGAAACCCTGGGCCTCACCTACAAAACCCTCTTCGGCCGCATCGCCGAGCCGCGGGAGGACGCCCTGCGCGCCCAGGAGCTGGTGCGGCAGCAGTTCACGGGCGAGGTGGCGGGGTAGGGCGAGGAGGAAGCCCTACAACCCGGTCACCCGCACCACCTCCTCGAAGGTGGTGACGCCTTCGGCGAGCTTGCGCAGGGCGCTCTGGCGCAGGGTGCGCATGCCGTTTTTTACGGCGTCGCGCTTGATCTCGGGGGCGTCGGCGCCGGAGACGATGAGGTTTTTGAGGCTGTCGTCCAGGGGCATCATCTCGAAGATGCCGGTGCGCCCCAGGTAGCCGGTGTTGCGGCACTCGAAGCAGCCTTCCCCCTCCTTGACCTTCACCCGCTTGCCCTGCGGCACGGCGAGGCGCAGGGTGGCGATCTCGTCGGCTTCCAGGTAGCGCTCGGCGGCGCAGTGGACGCAGATCTTGCGCAGCAGGCGCTGGGCCATGGAGCCGATCAGGGTGGAGCTGATGAGGAAGCGCTCGATCCCGAGGTCCGCCAGGCGGGAGATGGAGGAGGAGGCGTCGTTGGTGTGCAGAGTGGAGAAGACCAGGTGGCCGGTGAGTGCCGCCTGAATGGAGTACTGGGCCGTCTCGGTGTCGCGGATCTCGCCGACCATGATGACGTCCGGGTCCTGGCGCAGGATGTGGCGTAGCGCGGCGGCGAAGGTGATTCCCACCTTGAGCTGCACCTCGGTCTGGTTGAAATCCGGATAGACCATCTCGATGGGGTCTTCGATGGTGGTGACGTTGATCTCCCGGGTGCAGATGGTCTTGAGGGCCGAGTAGAGCGTCGTCGTCTTGCCGGAGCCGGTGGGGCCGGTGACCAGCACGATGCCGTGGGGACGGCTGATGAAGTCGTTGAAGGTCTGCAACTCGTCGGCGTAGAAACCCAGGCCGGTGAGGTCCTGCATCACCACCTGGGGATCGAAGATGCGCATCACGATCTTCTCGCCAAAGGCCACCGGCAGGGTGGAGACGCGCAACTCGACCTCGCGGCCGGCGCGGTTCATCTTCACCCGGCCGTCCTGGGGGCGGCGCTTCTCGGCGATGTCCAGGCGCGACATCGTCTTGATGCGGGAGGTGACGGCGGCGTGGACGATCTTCGGCATCTTCTGGATGTCGTGCAGCACGCCGTCGATGCGGAAGCGGATGAGGCTGTCCTCGCGCTTGGGCTCGACGTGGATGTCGCTCGCCCGGCTCTCGAAGGCGTGCTGGAGCATGAACTCGACGGCGTTGACGACGTGCTGGTCCGAGGACTCGATCTCGGCCTCGTTCTTCATCCGCACGAGCTGCTCGAGGTTGCCGAGGTCGATGCCGGCCGAGAGGTCGCGCTCGGCCCGCTTGACGGAGTGGCGCAAGCCGTAGAACTCGGTGATCGCCTTGAGGATGTCCGGCTCGGAGGCGACGACGAGCTGGATGTCGCGCCCGGCGATGCGCCGGAAGGAGTCGATCCCCTCCATGTCATAGGGGTTGGCGCAGGCCACCCGCAGCTTGCCGTTGGCCATGTCGAGCGGGATCATGCGATGGCGGCGGGCGAACGGCCGCGACATCTTGGACTCGATCAGATCGGCGTTGAGGTTGAGGGTGTCGATGCGCACGTGGTCGAGCTTGGCGTCGCCGGCGATGGCGAGGGCGAGGTCCGCCTCGCCGAGCGCGCTGCCCGAGTCGCGCAGGTTGGGCAGCCGCATCTGGAGCACCAGCTCGTAGGCCACGGCCCGCTGCTCGAAGGCGTTGGCGTTGCGCATGCTGCGCGGCAGGGCGCGGGCCTCCTGCTTGATGGCTTCGCCCTGCTCGGGCTTGAGGAAGCCCTGGCGCACCAGGATGTCGGCAACCAGCTCGGGCATGAGGTTCATCGCGGTTCCAGTGTAGCGGAACTGCTACACTCCGGCGCACCTCTTCATGACTCTTCCCCTGACCGCCCTCACCCTCGTGGTCGCCTCCAGCCTCGGCTGGTCGGGCTTCGATCTGCTGCGCAAGCTGCTGGTGCGGCAGGTGGCGCCGGTCGCCCTGCTGCTGTTGTTGACCCTGGGCTCGGTGCCCCTGTTCGCCGCCTGGGTATGGATCGACGGCGTGACGGCCCCCGGCCCCGGCTACCTGGCCCCGGCCCTGGCGTCGGTGGTGCTCAACGTGGCGGCCAACCTGCTGTTCCTCCATGGCATGCGCCTCGCTCCGATCTCCGTCGCCATTCCCCTCCTGTCGCTGACGCCGGTCTTCACCACGCTGACGGCCATCCCGATGCTCGGCGAGCGGCCCTCAGCCGCCGGGGTCGCCGGCATCCTGCTGGTGATCGCCGGCGCCATCTGGCTCAACTGGCCCCGGCGGACGGCCGAGCCGAAGGAGGGGGCGCCCCCAGCCGCCGCCACCGTCGATCCCCGGCGTTCGCTCTATGGCGCGGCGATGGTGGCCGGCACCGCCCTGCTGTGGTCGCTGACGCCGCCGCTGGACAAGATGGCGGTGGAGCGGGCGAGCGCGCCGCTCCACGGCATGGTGATGACCGGCGGCGTGGCTCTCGCCGTCTTCGCGGTGCTGGCCTTCCAGGGCGGCCTCGGCGAGCTCGCCGGCATACGGCGCGTCCCCTGGCTTCTGGCCATCGCCCTGGTCGTCTCCACGGCGGCGCTCGGCCTCCAGTTCCTGGCCATGCCGAAGGTCTTCGTGGGCACCATCGAGACGCTGAAGCGGGGATTCGGCAACTGCATGGCCCTGGTCTACGGCCGGCTGTTCTTTCATGAGGTCGTGACGCCCTCGAAGGTCCTGGCCGTGGGCCTGATGGCAGCGGGAGTGGGGATGATCCTGGGATTTTAGATGGATTGGTGCACGATTTTTGCTTCGGCTTGAAACCGGGAGGATGCGAATGAAGCTCCGCAATCCAAAATTCTCCGCACTGCTTCTCCTCCTGGTTCCGGTGCTCTCTTGCGCGGCGGGCCGGTCTCCGCAGCTCGACCGCATCAAGCTGCCGCCGGGATTTTCGATCAGTGTGTACTCGCAGGCGGTGCCGGGCGCGCGGTCGCTGGCGCAGTCGCCCAAGGGAATCATCTACGTGGGAACGCGCGGACAGGGGAAGGTCTACGCCCTCGTCGACAAGGACAAGGACGGCCGGGCCGAGCAGGTCTTCACCATCGCCTCCGGTCTGAATTCGCCCAACGGCGTGGCCTGGCGCGACGGCTCTCTCTACGTGGCGGAGATCTCCCGCGTCCTGCGTTTCGACCACGTCGACGACCATCTCGCCGATCCCCCCAAGCCGGTGGTGGTGAGCGACGCCTATCCTCGCGACGGCCATCACGGCTGGAAGTTCATCCGCTTCGGCCCGGACGGCAAGCTCTACGTGCCGGTCGGCGCGCCGTGCAACATTTGCGAATCCGCCGATCCCATCTACGCCAGCATCACCCGCATCGACCCGGCGGCCAAGGCCAAACCGGAGATCGTGGCCCGCGGCATCCGCAACACGGTGGGCTTCGACTGGCAGCCCGGCACGGGAGTCCTCTGGTTCACCGACAACGGCCGTGACATGATGGGCGACGACATGCCGCCGGACGAGCTGAACCGCGCCCCCAAGACCGGCCTCCACTTCGGCTATCCCTATTGCCACGCCGGGCGTTTTCCCGATCCCGAGCTCGCCAAGCATCCGTGCTCGGACTTCGTGCCTCCGGCCATCGCCCTGGGGCCCCACGTCGCCGCCCTCGGCATGCGCTTCTACACCGGCACGATGTTCCCGCCGCGCTACCGCGGCCAGATCTTCATCGCCGAGCACGGCTCCTGGAACCGCAGCGCCCCCATCGGCTACCGGCTGACGATGGTGCGGGTCGAGGGCGACCGCGCCGTTTCCTACGAGCCGTTCGCCGAGGGCTGGCTGGGAGGCGGGCTCGGCGTCTCCGGACGGCCGGTGGACGTCGAGGTGATGCCCGACGGCGCCCTGCTGGTCTCCGACGATCACGCCGGGGCGGTCTACCGCATCACCTGGGCGGCGCCGCGCGCGAAACCATAGCCCAAGCCGGCATCTTTGAACAGAATTTTTCAAGTCGATATCAAGCAGAATCTTCTTGAGATGGCCTCGCGGAACGAGCGATAACCTCCGGTGTAACAAGGCCGGCGGTTGGGGCGCCTGTTCTTCCGGATTGGGCGGGTTCACCAGAGTTCCAGGGAGTCGACGCGAGCGGGAGATCGCTCGCAAACTCTTTCTTTAAGCGCATAGCATCATGGCTCTGCCGCGGGCACCGGGCGACGAAAGAGCGTAAAATGCACCGCGGAGAGAAGGCGCCTCTTTTGATTCTAGTCGTGCACTGCTTGCATAAACTAAGGAAGGGAGCCTGGATTCTCGAGATCTTCCCGAGGTCTGCCAGGCCCCCGGACCGTGAGGACGGAGGATCGTGATGAGCAACGCCGAAGAGATCAGAACCCGAATCAAGCAGATCATCGCCAACGTCGCCGGCCTCAATGCGGGCCGTATCGACGACGACGCCCGATTGCGCGAAGACCTGAAGCTGGACTCGCTGTCGTTGCTGGAGATCGGCGTGGACGTCGATCTCGCGTTCAAGCTGGAGCTTCCCGACGAGCGTTATAAAGAGATCGACTCCCTGCCGGGGATGGTCGATCTCGTCCAGCAGCGGCTGGGCGAGCGCGAGGCGCAGCCGAAGGCGGTGGTGGCATGAAATCGCGGATCGCGGTGACCGGTCTCGGCCTGGTCACCCCGATCGGAGAAGGGCGCCGGGCCGTCTGGGAAGGGCTGCTCGCGGGGCGTAGCGGCTTTGCTCCCGTGGAGTCCTTCGACACCCGCGGCTTCAGCGCCCACCTGGGCGCCGAGGTCCGCGGTTTCGATCCGGTGCCGTGGGTGCGGCGGCAGGATCCGGCGGCGCTGGGCCGCGCCTCGCAGCTCGCCATCGCCGCCGCCCGCCAAGCCCTGGACGACGCCGGCCTCGACTCTGAGTCGCTGGAGCCGGAGCGGGCCGGCGTGGCGATGGGCACGACCTCCGGCGAGCCGCGGGAGGTCGAGCGGTTCGACGACCGCTACCTGGCCGGCGAGCTCGATCAAGTGGGCCCCGAGTTCATCGGGCTCTATCCCTGCCACATGATCGCCGCCCACGTGGCGCGCGAGCTGGGCTTCGCCGGCGTCAACACCATGATCCCCACCGCCTGCGCGGCGGGCAACTACGCCATCGCCCACGCCGTCGACGTGCTGCGCGCCGGCCGGGCGGACGTCATGCTGGCCGGCGGCGCCGACTCCTTTTCGCGCATCACCTACACCGGCTTCGCGCGGCTGGGCGCCATCGCGCCGGAGCGTTGCCAGCCCTTCGACCGCAACCGCAAGGGGATGATCCCGGGCGAGGGGGCGGCGGTGCTGGTGCTGGAGCCGCTCGCCCGGGCGCTCGCCCGCGGCGCCCGCATCTACGCCGAGCTGGCGGGGTACGGCCTCTCCTGCGACGCCCACCATATGACGGCGGCCCACCCCGAGGGCGACGGCGCCGCCCGTGCCATGCAGCGGGCGCTCGCCGACGCCGGCGCGGCACCCGGTGATGTCAGCTACATCAGCGCCCACGGCACGGGCACGCCGACCAACGACCGGCTGGAGACCCTGGCGGTGAGGCGGGTCTTCGGCGCGGCGGCGAAAGACACGCCCATGAGCTCGATCAAATCGATGATCGGCCACACCATGGGCGCGGCATCGGCCATCGAGGCCGCGGTGTGCGCGCTGGCCGTGGCCCTGGACCGCATCCCCCCGACCATGAACCTGGAGGAGCCGGAGGAGGATCTCGACTACGTGCCCAATGCGGCGCGCGATCACCGGACCGTGCTGGCGATGAACAACGCCTACGCCTTCGGCGGCAACAACGCCTCCGTCATCCTGCGCAAGCACGAGGCCTGACGCCATGGCCCCGGATCGCCGCCGTCGCCGTGTCGTGATCACCGGAGCCGGGTGCCTCTCCTGCCTCGCGGATTCGCCCGCGGGCCTGCACGCCGCGCTCTCCGCGGGGACGAGCGGCCTCAAAGCCATCGAGCTCTTCCCGAGCGAAGGGATCGGCTGTCACCAGGCCGGCGAGATCCGGCCCTTCGACGCCCAGAGCTATCTGCCGGACCGCAACCTGCGGCCGATCGACCGCACCTCCCGCCTGCTGCTGGTGGCGGCGGGGCAGGCGCTCGCCGGCAGCGGCTGGACGGCCGAAGCCGCGGCGGAAACCGAGATCGGCTTGGTCCTCGGCACCACCTTTTGCAGTGTGCGCACCATCGCGGAGTTCGATCGCCGCAACCTGCAACTGGGGCCGTCGTACGCCAGCCCGCTCGACTTCGCCAACAGCGTCATCAACGCCGCCGCCGGCCAGGCGGCCATCTGGTATGGCCTGCGCGGCCTCAACTCGACGATCTCGGCGGGCTCGGCCTCCGGCCTCGCGGCCCTCGGCTACGCCGTGGACCAGATCCGCGGCGGCCGGGCGACGACGCTGCTCGCCGGGGGTGCCGAGGAGCTGTGCTTCGAGTCGTTCTTCGGCCACTATCAGGCCGGTCGCCTCTGCGGCTCCCGCCGCGGCGAGGAGGACGACGGCGGCGGTGAGTTTCCCATTCCCTTCGACTCTCGCCGCAACGGCTTCGCCCTCGCCGAGGGCGCCGCGCTGGTGACGCTGGAGGGCGCCGAAGGGGCGGCTGGGCGAGGAGCGCCCGCGCTTGCCGAGGTGCTGGGCCACGGCTCGGGGTTCGATCCGCTCGGCACCGAGGGGAGCGCCGGGCGCGCCGTCGCCCGGGCCGTCCGGCTCGCCCTGGAGGACGCGGGCCTCGCAGCGGGCGACGTCGACGCCTGGAGCGCCGGCGCCAACGGCGGCGTCGACGGCGACCGCTGGGAGGCGATGGGGGTGGCCGCGGCCCTGGGCGCGCGGGCGGCGGACCTGCCGGTCACCGCCGTCAAGTCGATGCTCGGCGAGGCGCTCGGCGCCTCGGGAGGTCTTCAGATCGTGGCTCTGCTCGGCACGCTTGGGGATGGTTTGCTGCCCGGCATCCCCGGCTTGGAGCGCACCGAGGACGATTTTCCGTTCCAGGGAGCCCGGCCCGTGGCGCGGCCGGTGCCCATCCGGCGGGCTCTGGCGACCTCGCTCAGCGCGGACGGGCACGCCTGGGCGATCGTGGTAGGAGCGGCTGGGGAGGGAGCGTGAGCGGCGAGGAGGCGGCGGCGATTCATACCGCCGCTCCCACCGGCGCGGGCGGCCTCGTCCCCCGTTTCGAGGAGCAGGGTTACGCCGGCGAGGCGGTGGCGGCGCGGCGGGAGTGGGTGGAGGCGCGGACGGGGGCGCGGCTCACCCACGTCGGCGCGGGCACGATCTCCGGCGAGGCCCTGCGCGGCAACGTCGAGAACCCGGTAGGCACCGTCCAGGTGCCGCTCGGCGTGGCCGGCCCGCTGCGGGTGGAGGGGGAGCACGCGCGGGGAGTGTTCTACGTTCCCCTGGCCACCACCGAAGGGGCCCTGGTGCGCTCCTACGAGCGCGGCATGATGACCCTCACCCGCGCCGGTGGCGCCACGGTGCGCATGCTCGCCGACGAAAACCGGGTGTCGCCCGTCTTCCTCTTCGACGGCGTCGCCGAGGCGGCGGACTTCGCCCGCGCTCTGCCGGCCCTCTTCGAGGCCCTGAAGGCCGAGGCGGAGTCCACGACCCGCCACGGCCGGCTGCTGCGCGTCGAGCCGCGGGCCCTGGGGCGGGAGGTGGCGGTCCACTTCGTCTACTGGACGGCCGACGCCCATGGCATGAACATGATCGTCAAGGCCACCGACCGCGCCTGCCGCTGGCTGGTTGGGGAGGGCCATGCAGGACCCTACTATCTGTTCAGCGGTGCCGAATCGGAGAAGCGGGCGAGCGGCTCGCTCTTCGCCGGCGGCAAGGGCAAGAAGGTGGTGGCCGGCGTCCGCATCCCGCCGCGGCTGACGCGGGCCTATCTGCACACCACGCCTGAGGGGATGGCCGACCTCTGGCAGCGCACGGTGCTCGGCCATCTCCAGGCCGGTGCCCTGGGCTACAACGGCCACTTCGCCAACGGTCTGACCGCTCTTTTCATCGCCTGCGGGCAGGACGTGGCCAACGTCGCCAACTCGGCGGTGGGCGTCACCTCCTTCGAGGTGCTGCCCGGGGGCGACCTGTACGCCAGCGTCACCCTGCCGTCGCTCACCGTCGCCACCGTCGGCGGCGGCACGGGCCTCGGCACCGCCCGCGAATGCCTGGAGATGCTGGGGTGCGCCGGCGAGGGCGGAGCGCCGAAGCTGGCGGAGATCGCCGCCGCCACGGTGCTCGCCGGCGAGCTGTCGATGGGCGCCGCCATCGCCAGCGGCGAGTTCGTCGACGCCCACGAGACCTATGGCAGGAACCGGCCGGAGGACAAGCCAGGATGAAGCGGCTTTTCCGCGGCCTGCGCCGGCGGCCCGATCCGTCCTATGACGCCGTGATCATCGGCTCCGGCATCGGCGGGCTGATCACCGCCAACCTGCTGGCGAAAGGCGGGCTCAGGGTCCTGCTGGTGGAGCAGCACTACATGGTGGGGGGGTATTGCAGCAGCTTCCGGCGCGGCGGCTACACCTTCGACGCCGCCACCCACTTCTATCCCTTGCTGGGCAATCCCGAGACGCTGACCGGCCGCCTGCTCGCCGAGATTGGCTGCACCACGCGCTGGGTGAAGATGGACCCGGTGGATACCTTCCACTGCCCGGACGGCACCCGCTTCGACGTGCCGGCGGACTTCGAGACCTATCTCGCCCGGCTGAAGGCCGCCTTTCCCCACGAAGCCGGCGCTCTCGACGACTTCTTCGCGACCGTGCGCGAGGTCTACCTGCTGGGGTTGATGCACTACTTCCGGGGCCGGCCCGCCGAACAGATGCCGCGCCTCGGCCTCTATCGGGACCTGACCGTGAAGGACGCCCTCGACCGCTGGTTCCACGACCCGAAGCTCAAGTTCCTGCTCACCGCGGACTGCCCGCACTGGGGGGCGCCGCCGGGGCGCACGTCGTTCGTCTTCGACTCGATGCTGCGCCTCTCGTACTTCCTCGGCAACTACTATCCCGAGGGTGGCTCGCAGGCCTTCTCCGACGAGCTCGCCCGCTGCTTCGAGGAGCAGGGCGGCCATATCCTCACCAGCACCCTCGCCCAGCGCATCGTGGTCGAGACCGGCGTGGCCCGGGGCGTCGAGATCGAGGTCCTGCGCGGCCCCGTGCGCCGGCAGTGGCGTGGCGGCCTGGTGCGCAGCGACGTCGTAATCTCCAACGCCGACCTGTTGCTCACCCTGGAGCGGTTGGTGGGTCCCAGCCACCTGCCGCCGGAGACCGTTGCGCCCATCCACCGGCTGCGGCCGACCTTCCCCTGCTGGCTCACCCATCTGGGGCTCAAGGGCGTGCCGGCGGACGTGCTGGAGGAGGCTCAAGGCTACCACTGGCGCTCCTGGGACCTGGAGCGGATGGGGCGGGACGCACTGTGCTTCAAGCTCTTCGCTCCCACTCTCTACGAGCCCGCCATGGCGCCGGGGGGCGAACAGATCCTGATCGTGCAGAAGGTTCAGGAGCTGGACTACGACACCGTCGAGGATTGGCTCCGCCACAAGCGGGAGGTCGAGGCGTTCGTCCTCTCCAACCTCGAGCGGATCCTCCCCGGCATCGGCCGCCACATCGTCGTGCGCAGCAGCGCCTCGGCCCGTACCTCCTGGCGATTCACCCTCAACGTCCGGGGTGCGATGCTGGGCTGGGAGATGTCGCCCGAGCAGTTGGGAGCCGGCCGGCCGGCACCCGAGACGGCGATCGCCAACCTGCACTGCGTGGGCCACTGGACGCGGCCCGGAGGCGGCATCACCCCGGTGATCGTCTCCGCCCAGCGGGTGGCGCGGACCGTGTTGAGCCAGGCTCTTGACCCCGCGCCCCTGAGGCTGCCGGACGAGCTGGCCGTGGCGGGAGCCGGATAGGAGAAGCGGCTGTGCCCCGATCCTACGAGGATAGCGGCGTGGTGGTATTCCGGCCACGGCTCGCCCCCGGCGGGGCGGTGCCGGACCTCGCCACGGCCGCGGACGACCTCGCCGGCTGGGCTCGCCGGCGGCCGGCCCGGCTCGTCCTGCTGTCCTCGGCCGCCGCCCTCGACCCGAGCCATCACAACCCCGGCTTCGTCGCCGAGTCGTACCGGCCCGAGGGTGCCAATCCGGTCGCCCGCGCCTGGCGTGAGCTGGAAGCCCTGGCGGCGGCGAAGCTGCCGGCGGCCGAGCGGATCGTGCTGCGGCCCGCTCCGGTGGCCGCTCGCGAGGAGGGCGATTTCATCGCCCGCCGGCTGGCCGGCGCCGTGGCCCTGGTGCCGCCGGGGTATGATCCGGCCCTGCAATTCCTGTCGCCCGCCGATCTCTCCGCGGCCGTCCGTTGCGCCGTGGAGCACGGCGCCGGCCGGCCGGGGCTCTTCCACGTCGCGCCGCGCGGCACCGTGCCTCTGCGCACCGCCCTGCGCCTGGCCGGCGTGCGGCGCGTCCCCCTGGCGTGGGCGGGAGGGGGCGGAGAGCTCGACTATCTGCGCCACAACTGGACCGTCTCGGGCGCCCGGATCGAGCGTGAGCTGGGCTTCGTCCCCACGGCGACGAGTGTCGAGGCGGTGCTCTCGGCCTTCGGCGAAGCCGGGCAAACCTCCCCGGAACCCGACGACTTCGGGCTCGACCTCGATTACATCGCCGCCTACGAGCGAACGCTCTTCCGCTTCCTGCACGACCTCTACTGGCGCGTCGAGGTCGAGGGGATCGAGAACGTGCCGCAAGAGGGCAGGGGAGTGCTGACCGGCGTCCACCGCGGCTTCATGCCCTGGGACGGCGTCATGGCGCTGGTCGCCATCCGGCGGTCCCAGGGACGGGTGCCGCGCTTCCTCATCCATCCCTGCCTGGTCAAGCCGCCCTTCCTGGCCAACTACATCACCAAGCTGGGAGGTCTCGTCGCCAACCAGGAGAACGCCGACTGGGTGCTGCGGCGAGGGGGGCTGCTGGGCATGTTCCCCGAAGGCATTCACGGCGCCTTCACCCTGTACCGGGACGCCTACAAATTGGGCAAGTTCGGGCGCGACGAGTACGTGAGGATGGCGCTGCGCAACCGGGCGCCCCTCATCCCCTTCGTCACCGTGGGGAGCGCCGAGATCTATCCCATCTGGGGCCGGCTGGACTGGAAGTGGGTCACGCGCGCCACCGAGTGGCTCTTCCTGCCGCTGGGTCCCAACTTCCCTTTTCCGGGCCTGCCGCTGCCCTCGAAGTGGCACACGCGGTTCCTGGAGCCGATGCCGGTCCACGAGGCCTACGGTCCCGAGGCGGCGGACGACTCGGGCGTGGTGCATTCGATCAGCGGCGAGGTGCGGGCGCGCATGCAGGCGGCGATCGACGACATGCTGGCGCACCGCAAATCGATCTTCTTTGGTTCCCTCCAGACTTCCCCATGAAGATCTTGCGACGCATCCCCGTCCCTCTCATCCTGCTGCTCGCGGCAGGCGGCCTCGCTTTTGCCGCCACGGCCTATGAGGACGCGATGAAGGCCGTGGCCGCCGGCAACAACGCCGCGGCCCTGCCGCTGTTCGAGACGGCCCTCGCCGCCGATCCGGACGACCTGAAGAGCGCCAACGAGTACCGCAAGGCGGTCATCCGCACCAAGGAGTACGACCGCGCCATCGCCTTCTTCGGCAAGCTCACGGCGCAGCGCCCGCAAGCCGCCTACGCCTGGCTGAGCTTCGGCTACGCCTACGTCGACAAGATCCCGGACGCGGGCTCCATCACCCAGGTGATCCTCGCCAACAGCGCGCTCACCAACTTCAGCAAGTCGATCGAGCTGAAGAAGACCTGGATCGCCCTCTTCACCCGCGGCAACAGCTATCTCTACTGGCCGAAGGTCTTCGGCCGCGCGCCTCTGGGCCTCGCGGACCTCGAGCAGGCCGTGGCCCTCTCGCGGAAAGAGCCGAAGCAGCGTTCGGTCTACGTCCGTGCCTGGATCGCCCTCGGCGATGCGTACTGGAAGACGGAGCAGCCGGAGAAAGCGAAGTCCACCTGGCGCCAGGCGCTCGAGCTCTTCCCCGGGAATCCGGAGCTCAAGGCCCGCCTCGAGCGCGATGGCGACGAGCTCGAAAAATACATTTACGATCAGCTCGACCCCAACCGGCGGGTGGACACCAACTTGGCGCCGTTGTGGGAGGAATGAGGTGAGGAAGGCGTTCGTTCTGGCGTTCCTCCTGCTGCTGTCGCCGGCGGCCCGCGCGAACGATCCTTCGGCTCCCATTCGTTTCGAGGAGACCGGCGCCGCGGTGGGTGCCCGGATGCTCCACCACACGCGCGAGTTCAAGGGCAGGTACGCCGACGTGCTCGGCATGTTCACCTCCGGCGGCGCCGCCGTGGCCGTGGGCGACTATGACGGCGACGGCGATGAGGACCTCTTCGTCACCGACTCCGGCACCGGCCGGCCCAACCATCTGCTGAAGAATCAGCTCATCGAGACCGGCAAGCTCGCCTTCGTCGACGTGGCGAAGGCGGCCGGGGTGGCGGGCGGCAACGACGAGCGCGACATCGTCGCCGACGCCCTCTGGTTCGACGCCGACAACGACGGCCACCCCGATCTGCTGGTCGCCCGCTTCGGCACGCCGATCCTCTACCGCAACCTGGGCAACGGCAGGTTCGAGGATGTCTCGGTCAAGGCCGGACTGACGAAGTTCGGTAACACCATCGCCGTCATCGCCTTCGACTACGACAACGACGGCCGGTTGGACCTGCTGTTCGGCAACTATTTTCCGCCGGTCAACCTGATCGATCTGCCGACCACCCACGTGCTGCCCAACGATCTCGACGCCGCCGCCAACGGCGGCGGCGTCACCCTGTGGCGCAACGTCACCGCGCCGGGCTCGCACGACATCCGGTTCGTCGAGGTGACGCAGCGGGCGGGGCTCTCCGGGCAAACCGGATGGACCCTCGACGTTGGCCACGGCGATCTCGACAACGACGGCTGGCAGGACCTCTATCTGGCGGACGACTACGGCACCGACCGGCTGTTCTTCAACAACCGTGACGGCACTTTCCGCGACGCCACGAAGCAGGCCCTGGGCAGGCTCGACACCAGGAAGGGCATGAACGTCGACGTCGCGGACTTCGACCGCGACGGCTGGCTCGACGTCTACGTGACCAACATCACCGACGAGTACATGAAAGAGTGCAACATGCTCTGGCACAACAACGGCGACGGCACCTTCACCGATCTGGCGAAGGAGACCGGCACCTGCAATACGTTGTGGGGCTGGGGCGCCAAGTTCGGCGATTTTGACGACGACGGCTGGCTGGACCTCTTCGCCGCCGACGGCTTGCGCTCCGCCGGCAAGGAGAATTACATCCCCGTCCTGCTCGAAATGATCATCAAGCCGGGCGTCGACTTCAGCGAGCTCGGCAGTTGGCCCCATATCGGCGCGATGAGCTGGAGCGGCCACCAGAAGAAGAAGCTGTTTCGCAATCTGGGAACGCTGGCCTTCAAGGAGATGGCCGCCGAGGCCGGTGTAGACAACGACCGCGACGGCCGCGGCGTCGCGCTCGGCGATTTCGACAACGACGGCAGGCTCGATATTTATGAAACCAACGCCGGTCAGGAATCGCTTCTTTATCGCAATGTCTCGCCGGGTTCGCCGCGTTCGCAGGATACCGCGCACTGGATCGAGCTGAGCCTGATCGGCTCCAAGTCGAACCGCGACGCCATCGGCGCCCGGGCCACCCTCAAGGCCGGCGGCGTGACCTGGATCCGCGAGGTCGACGGCGGCAACGGCTATGCCGGACAAAGCTCGAAACGGCTACACTTCGGTCTGGGAGCGGCGGCGAAGATCGCCTCGCTGGAAATCCGTTGGCCGAGCGGCCTGGTGGAGAGGTTGCCGGCCGCGAGCGTCCCCCTGGACCGGATCACCACGATCCGGGAAGGCTCAGGGGTCGTGAACGAGCGAAAGTCAAGATGAAACGCCGGATGGGTGAGCCGCGCCTATAGGGAGCGGAAGAGAGGGGAACCGGAGATGCAAATGGAAGAGAAGACTCTGCTTGAAGTGGATATCCTGATTATCGGCGCCGGATTGGCGGGGCTTTGCCTTGCCCGGCAGGTTCTGCTGGCGGCGCCGGAGAAACGCATTCTGATGGTGGACCGCCTGCCCGAAGTCCCGTCGCCCAAGCAGAAGGTGGGAGAGGCCACGGTCCAGGTCAGCGGCTACTACTACTCGCGGGTGCTCGAAATGGAGGAGCACCTCCTGCGGGAACATTTTCTCAAGTACAACCTCCGCTTTTACTGGAAGAGCCAGCGCGGCGGCGAGGTCTGGGAAGATCTCAGCCAGTCCTACATCCGCAAAATTTCCAACATCGCTACCTATCAGCTTGATCGCAACAAGTTCGAAGCAGCGGTGCTGGAGAAGAATCGCGAGAGTCCCAACTTCGAGCTGATCCATCCCATGACGGGTCTCGAGGTGGTCTTGGCGGAAGACGGCGATGACACGGATGGAAATGGCCCCCACCGCTTCCGTTTTGAGGCGCATGGCCAGGAGATCGCGGGCCGGGCGACCTGGGTGGTGGACGCTTCCGGCCGTAACCGCTTTCTGGTCAAGCAGGAGAATCTCAACCGCCCGAGCCCCATCCGTCACGGCACTTCGTTCCTCTGGGTCGAGGGGCTGCTGGACCCGGAGAAGTGCACCAATCTCGACCGCAGGGCCATCCGCCTGCGGCCCGAGCGGTCGGCCTTGGGCCACTTTCCCACCTTCCTCGCCACCAATCACTACTGCGGCGAAGGCTACTGGTTCTGGGAGATTCCGCTCCACGGCAAAACGAGCCTGGGCCTGGTCTTCGACTCCGCCAACGTCGCCTTCAAGGACGTCCATACACCGGAGAAGCTGGTCGAGTGGATCTGCCGCGAGTATCCGCTGTTCGCCCGCGACCTGCCGCAGCGGAAGATCGTCTACCACTCGGGCTACACCAGCTTCGCCCTGGACAACGGCCAGACCCTCTCTCCCAATCGCTGGGCCCTGGTCGGCGAGGCCTGCCGCTTCACCGATCCGCTCTACAGCCCGGGAGGCGACCTGATCTCGACCTACAACACGCTGGTCACGGACGCCATCCTGACGCCCGACCGGAAGCAGTTGGAGGCCAAGATCCGCTATTACGAGCCCCTGGCCCGGGCCATCTACGAGGCCTACGTTCCCAGCTTTTCGGTGAGCTACTGCACCCTGGGGGACCAGGAGTGCTTCTCCCTGCGCTACGTCTGGGAGCTGACCATCTACTTCGCCTTCTACGTCTTCCCCTTCATCAACGACCTGCACGTCAACCAGTCGTTCCTGCCCGCCTTCCTGCGCCGCTTCGGTCAACTGGGGCCCATCAACCAGGGCATCCACCGGCTGCTGGCTGCTTTCTATCGCTGGAAGAAGGAGAACGTCGTCCTCGCCGCTCCGGAGCCCGTCTTCTTCGACTTCATGGAGGTCGGAGCTCTCGTGGCGGCCGAGCTGACCTTCTACAAGGTCGGAGTCGGTCTGGACGAAGCCCGCGAGGTGCTCGACGAGCACCTCGAAAACCTTCGCGACCTGGCCCGCTGGACGGCAGCTCATGTCGCGTCCGTCGTGCTGGACGATCCACGGGCCGCCACCAACGCCGCCTACATCCGCGGCATCGACGTCAACGATCTGCAATTCGATCCCGCGGCCATGGCGGCGCGCCTCGAAGCGGCTTGCCGTGAGACCTCCGAAACCTACACTTGGCGGTTCGCCGTTCCCTGCATGGCCCGCTTCCGTACGGAGCGTCTGATGGCGCCCTCCGAAGCGGAGATGGCGGAGGCCGGAGCCCGCGGATGACGGGCCCTCCCGTCGTCGAGATCCCGGTCGTGGATCATGCCCCGGGCCTGGAGCGGGCCTTCTCCTTCGTTCCCGCGGAGCGCACGGCCGAGCGCTTGCGGGTCGAGGGCAAGATTCCCCTTTTTCTGCGCGGCACCTACTATCTGAACGGCCCCGCCCGCTTCGCTCGCGGCGAGGTGCGCTACCAGCATTGGCTGGACGGCGACGGCATGGTCGTGGCTCTGCGCTTCGGTGATGAGGGAGCTCGCCTCACCGCCCGCTTCGTGCGCGGCACCAAGCTCGTCGACGAGGAGGCGGCCGGCCGCGCTCTCTACCGCGCCTTCGGCACCTCGTTTCCGGAGGACCGGCTGGTGCGGGGCATCGCCCTGGAGTCGCCGCTCAACGTCAGCATCTACCCGTTCGGCGACGCGCTCCTGGCTTTCGGCGAGCAGGGACTGCCGTGGGAGCTCGATCCGGAGACCCTGGAGACCCGGGGCGTCTTCACCTTCGGCAGCGCCCTGAATCCGGTGACCCCCTTCGCCGCCCACCCGAAGATCGATCCCCAAACCGGAGAGCTCTTCAACTTCGGGATCTCCTTCTCTTCCGCCCAGCCGAGCCTCAACCTCTACCGCTTCGGCGCCGGGGGCGACCTGATCTACCGCCGGCGGCTGGCTCTGCCCGAGCCTCGCTCGATCCACGATTTCTGCCTGGCGGGCCGGCACGTGGCCTTCTTCCTCGGCCCCTACCGGCTGGACATGGATTCGCTGCGCGAGGGCCATACCCTGCTCGACTCCCTGCGCTGGGAGCCGGAGCGGGGGAGCCACCTGCTCGTCGCCCGCCGCGACGACGGCGGGGCCGTGGCCACCGTACCGGTGGGGGAGCGCTACGTTCTCCACGGCATCAACGCCTTCGAGGACCCCGCGAACGGCGACCATCTGATCGTCGACGTCCTGGAGCTCGACCGGCCGGTCTACGATCAGTACAACGTCCCCGATCTGTTCCCGGACGTCGCTCCCGGCCGCCCCGTGCGGCTGACGGTGGATCTGAAGACCGGCACTCTCGTGGACCGGCAAGAGATCGCCTACGACCGGGCGCCCGATTTTCCCGCCATCGATCCCGAGCTCGCGGGCCGCCCCTACGAGGACTTCTGGATGCTGGGCATCTCCAGGACCGGCTGCCCAGGCCGCAAGACCTTCGACCAGCTCGTCCACGCCTCCTGGGCGCATCCCGGCCGCGTGGACGTCTGGCAGGCGCCGCCCGGCCACTACCTGGGCGGCGAGCCCGCCTTCGCCGCCAATCCCCAGGGCGGCGGCGCGGTGCTCTGCCAGCGCTTCGATGGGGCGTCGGGCGACAGCGCCTTCCTGGTGTTCGACGCCTTCGACGTGGCCGCCGGGCCGGTGGCCGTGCTGCCTCTCGATCGGCCTTTGCACCTGGGGTTCCACGCGCTGTTCGTGGATCGATTCGTCAGATCTCCTCAGACGGTGTCTGATCCACTACGTTGACTATCAGCTTACAAACAAATAATATTTAGCCCTATCTCGGCACCCGAGGCCGGACTTTTCGTCCGACCTCTTCTCTGGAGGTCGCCATGAAAAAGAAGATCCAGAAGTTGATGCTGTCGAAAGAGACCCTGAGGAGTCTCGTGGAGACGAACCTTCCCCACGTCGCGGGTGGCACCGTGGAGGCCACTTGCGGCGTTGCGACTTGCCGCTGTACGGAGCGGACCGTCGCCTGCTCGGTCTGCTGCCCGTAGGCCGCGCTGGAGGGAGCCCCGGAGAAACCATGCCCGACGGCGGCCCAGCCTCTGCCTGGCGTCCCATCCTCCAGGGCCCCCAGGCGGAGGTGGTCCTCACGGCCGCCGAGGAGATCGCGGCGGCCCTCCTGCCGCTCACCACGGCTGGCGCTTCGCACTCCGAGTTGTTCGACTGGTCCCTGTTCTTCGCCTATCTCGACCATGCGGTGCCTGGGCGCGGCCATCTCGATCGCGCGACCGAGCTCCTGGAGAGAGCCGTGGGGGAGATCGGCTCCACCTTCACCCGTCCGAGCCTCTATGCCGGGTTTCCGGGCGTCGCCTGGCTCGTCGAGCATTTCAAGGGCTGGGTGCTCGAGGATGAGGAAGAGGACGACCCCGGCGAGGAGATCGCCGCCTCGCTCCGCGACTTCCTGGGCCGCTCCCCCTGGCTCGCCGGCCACGACTTGATCTCAGGGCTCGTGGGCCTGGGCGTCTACGCTCTCGAACGGGGATCTCGCCCGGGGGGACGGGAGTGCCTGGAGCGCGTGGTGGCCCGGCTCGGCGAAACGGCCGAGCGCCTGCCGGAGGGCGCCGCGTGGCGGACACTGGCCTGGATGATGGCGCCGGAGGCGGCGAAGCTGTCGCCGCGAGGCCACTTCGACCTGGGAGTGGCCCATGGCGTGCCGGGGGTCATCTCCTTCCTCGCCCAGGCGAGCGCCGCGGGAGCCGCCGAGGCTCGCCCTCTCCTCGGCGACGCTGTTTCCTGGCTCCTCGCCCAGAAGCAGCCGCCGGGAGGGCGCTCGATCTTTCCCAACGTCGTCTCTCCGGACCGGCCTGGAGCAGGCACCCGGATCGCCTGGTGCTATGGCGACCTCGGGCTGGCTGCCGCCCTCCTGCTGGCAGCCCGCTGCACCGGCGAGCCCGCTTGGGAGGAGGAGGCCCTGGAGATCGCGCGGACGGTGGCGCGGCGGGCGTTCGAGACCTCGGGCGTGGTCGATGCCGGCCTCTGCCACGGCGCGGCGGGCAACGCCCACCTCTTCAATCGGATCTTCCAGGCGACCGGCGATCCCCTGTTCGCGGTGGCGGCGCGGTTCTGGCTGGAGCATACTTTCGCCCTGCGCCGGCCCGGAGAGGGGATCGCGGGCTACTCGGCCTGGGCGCCTGGCGATGGAGGAAACGGGCTCTGGGAAAACGATCCCAGCCTTCTCGGCGGCGCTCCGGGCATCGGGCTCGCCCTGCTCGCGGCCGTCTCGCCGGTCGAGCCCGCCTGGGACCGGTTGCTCCTGGTCCCGATCCCGGCCGGCCAGGGGCGCCGGTGCTAGACTGCCGGCTCCGCTGAGAAGACCGGCCATGGACTGGAACGCCCCCTACATCATCTCCGGCTCGCTACGGCTCGAGATCTCGCCCGCCGGCAAGCTGGTGCTGTCGGGCTCGCCCTCGCGCAAGCCGCAGGAAGCCCAGCTCGACTCCATCCCCGTTCTCCTGGGCTTCGCCGCTGGCGCCACGCCGCGCGACGTCTTCGACCGTCTCAAGAAGGACTGGGAGATCGAAGAGGCCGGCTTCGCGGAAGTCGTCGAGAGTATGGAGGCTCAGGAGCTGCTGACGCCGGCGGGCGAAGGCGAGAACGGGCCGCGCCTGTCGGAGCGTGGCTTCGGCTCCGTGCTCGCCCACTTCGTCATGCTCAAGGACCCTGTCCGCGTGCTTTCCTACAAGTCGGCGATCGAGCGGCACGCCCGGGGCAAGAACGTAGTCGAGATCGGTTGCGGCACGGGTGTCCTCTCGCTCTTCGCTGCCCGTGCCGGCGCCAGCCGGGTGACCGCCATCGAGGAGACCCGAATCGCCAAGGTGGCGGCGCGGATGTTTGCGGCCAACGGCTGCTCCGGCCTGGTCGACCTGCGGGTGGCCAACAGCCGCGACGTGGAGCTCGACGAGCCGGCCGACCTGATCATCCATGAGCTCCTGGGCGTCGATCCCTTCGAGGAGAACCTCCTGCCTTACCTTGACGATGCCCGCCGCCGGCTGCTGCGGCCCGGGGGGCGCTTCCTGCCCTACCGCCTGGAGGTCTGCTGCATTGGGATCGAAATGGAGGAGCCGCCGACGCCCGCCCGAGAGGATCGGACGCTGGAGGAAGCCAGGGAGCTCTCCGGACTCTACGGTCTCGACTTCGGCCCCTTCCTGGAGGCCCTCGCCGACTCGCGCCCGCGCCCCGCGACATCCCGCACCTGGATCGAGGGCAAAAGCGGTTTCGATCCGCGGATACTCTCCGAGGAGCAACGGTTCCTGGATATCGACTTCGCCAGAGACCCTCTCGACTTCGACGGCCACACCGCCGCGATCCAGCTCCGCATCGTCCGCGAAGGATCGCTGGAAGGCGCCGTCGTCTTCTTCCGCGCCCATCTCGACGAGCAGACCCAACTCACCACCTCCCCGCTCGCTCCGCCGACCTCCTGGGGCTGGAGCCTCCGGCACTTCTCGACGCGCGCGCAGGTGTCCCCCGGCGACGAGGTGACCCTCACCGTCGAATTCGGGCACCGGGCCGGGGCGCAGGGCTTGCGGCTCGACTTGGTGTAACGCCAACCATTAGGGGAGATCAGAGCTCGAAGGGTTCGCAGCCCTCGAAGGTCCGACGATTCCTCAATTCCTCTTCGGTTGGAGGAAACTGATCCGCAAGGGCTTGGAGCTGTTCGAGCCAGTTGGCTCCAGCCTTGGGGCGATTCTCCCTAAGCGCGCGAACGTCTTCGGGCGTCGTTGGCAGATCGTTTTCGAGGTCGAGCATCTCAGAGGGTTTTTTCGAGCTCATGGAGACTCTCCTGCATTCCGTTGCGTTCAAAATAACCCCTGATCTCAGCGCGGTCAACCCCGGGGAGGGTGATAAGAAATCGGATGTCGGCCAAGTCTTGGAAGGTTCGGCTGGGATCGTTCTTGATCGCCAGGACTTTCATGGCCGCCAGGTGCTCCGGCTTCGGAAGAGGAATCGAATCGCCGACTGACCCCTTGACGATCCTGCTCTCAGCGAAAAGCTTCCGGCTCGTCTCTTGTCCCATGTAGACGAAATCGATCCGACCCCAGGATGGGTCGGAATGAAGATGGTTCGAGTAGCCTGTGGAACGGTGGAGAGTCTTGTAGCCTCGCGATTCGAGAAAGTGGATGATTGCATCCTGCCCAGACGCTTCGACCACAAGGTCCAAGTCTTCGGTATTCCGTACGAAACCGTAAGAGGCCAAGGCAACGCCACCGATCACGGCATAGCGGATTCCCTTTTCGTCGAGGAAGTTGCTTACCGTTTGGAAAACCCCAACGAAATCCATCATTCAACCCCCGCCCAACACTTCGTGCTTCGGCGCCAGGCGTTCCACTGGCAACCCCGCGGCTTCGCGCAAGGCGGCTTCGGCGTAGCGCTGGGCCATGATGCCTCGCCATTGGGTTTGGAAATCGGTGTTGTCCATGGGCGTCGCGGCTTTGCGGGCCAGCTTGGCCGCTTCGGCGAGGAGATCCGGAGTTGGCGTCTTGCCTACCAGGAGGCTTTCCGCGGCCGGCACGGATAGGGGAGCGGAGGAGACGGCTCCGAGGTAGATCCTCGCCTGGGTGATCACTCCGGCGGGATCGGTCCACAGCCCTACGGCGGCGGAGAGGACGGCGAAGTCGATGGAGCCTCGGCGGCGGAGCTTCCAGAAGGCGGTGCCGCAACGGTCTCCCGTGGCCTCGGCGGGGAGGAAGAGATCGGTCAGGATCTCGTCCGGCCTTTTGGCGAGATAGTCGATACCGTCATTCCGGAAAAGGTTTTCGACGGGAATCGTCCGCTCGCCCTGCGCGGAGACGAGACGCACGCGGGCTCCCAGGGCACAGGCCATCGGCGCGGAGTCCGAAGCGGTGTGGGCCAGGCAGCGGGGCGAGCTCGTGGCGACCCAGCAGATCGTTCCCTGTTCCTTCATGCAGTAATCGATCGAGCGGCGCCATTCCTCGGTCTGGTTGTAGTAGGTGCAGCGCGTGTCCACGCAGAGATTGCCGCCGATCGTCCCCATGTTGCGCAGGGGAGGCGACGAGATCGAGTGGACCGCCGTCGTGAACGCGGGGTAGCGCTGGCGGACGGCCGGATGGCGCGCCACGTCGTCCAAGAGCGTCGTGGCCCCGATGCGCACCTCGCCGTTGGCGTGAATGCCGTCCAGTCCCGGGATACCCATGAGGCTCACCACCGTCTGGGCTTTCTGGTGCCGGCGCTTCATGTTGGGCCACAGGTCGGTGCCGCCGGCGACCAGGCGGACGGTCTCGCCTTCTGCAGCTCCCTCTCCGGCGAGGACGGCGCCGGCCTCTTCGAGGCTCTTCGCCTGGATATATCGGAACTCGGGCAGTCTCAGCATGGTCTTTCCTTGTGTCTCACGTATCCTCGCCTCCTCACCTTTCCCCCGCCCAAGACCCTCACCCCCTAACCCCTCTCCCGCCCCCTCCCAACCCCCCACACCGGGAGAGGGGGAACCGGTTGAAGCTCTCTTGCTGTGCTCCCTCTTCTCCCGGTTGGGGGGAGGGCGATGGGAGAAGAGGGCCGGGGTGATGAGGGGTCATGTCGTCAACGCCGCCTTCCCCTTCTTGAGCGCCTCTTCGCGCGACATCATCGTTCCGGATGCGGAGCGCATGCCCGCCCGAAGCTTTTCCTTGTAATCGTTGATCGCCGTGCCGTCGCCGCCCTGCTCGGGCGTGGGAACCATCAGGTTTTCTCCGAAATCCACATCCGGGAAGCTGCGCGGGCCGAAGCGCGGCTCCTGACCGTTCGCTTTCGCGTCCATCGCACGCAAAACCATGTGCGGATGGATCGGCACCTGATCGACGCGCACTCCCACGGCGTCATAAATCGCGTTGGCCACCGCCGGCATGATGGGCAGCAACGGACCCTGTCCTACCTCCTTGGCTCCGAAGGGACCCTGAGGGTCCGGATCTTCGATCAAGTACGTGGTCACCGGCGGCATGTCCACGAAGGTGGGACTTTTATATTCGAGAATCGACGGATGCCTGTGCACCAGGGCGTTCGAAAGATGGCGCGGCAGGCGGCGGAAGACCTGCTCTTCCATCATCACCTCGCCCAGGCCCATGTAGACGCTCCCTTCGACCTGTCCCATCACCAGCACCGGATTGAGCGATTTGCCGACGTCGTGAGCGATCCAGACGTGAACGGGATTCCAGAGTCCCGTCTCGCGATCGACCTCGACCTCGATCACAGACGCCGAGTAGGAGTAGGCCGGGGAGGGGCCGACGCCCGCACCGCGATACCGGCCCGGCGAGCGCGGCGGAATGTAGCTCCCTGTCGTCGCGAGCGTGCCGAAGCGGGCCTCGGTCGCGATCACGGCGTCCTGAAAGCTGAGGCTCTTCTCCGGATCCTGCGCGTCGAACACCCGGCGCTCGGCGAAGACCAGTCTGGATTGAGGAACCTCGAGCTGCTGCGAGACGGCCTGGGCGATCAGATCCCGCGCCCTTGTAGCGGCCTGGAGCGCGGCGTTGCCCACCATGAGAGTGACGCGCGAGGAGTAGCTGCCGAGATCGACGGGCGTGAGATCCGTGTCCGCCACGCAGAGGCGGATGTCTCCGAGCTCGACGCCCAGCACCTCGGCCACCACAGCGGCGAGGACGGAGTCCGACCCCTGGCCGATCTCGGCCTCACCGCAGAAGGCGGCGACGCCGCCGGAGCGGTCGAGCTTCAGCATCACGCCCGACTGCGGCATGTGATTCCAGTAGATGGGCAGGCCCGCGCCGCAGAGATACGATCCGCAGGCGAGCCCGAGCCCCCGGCCTTCGGGAAGGTTGCCCCACCGCTCGCGGAACTTACTCCCTACGACTACGGCCTCGATGCACTGGCGCAGGCCCATGGAGCCGATCTTCAGCCAGTTGGCCGTCACCGAATCCGGCTCGGCGAGCATGTTGAGCCGCAGGTCCGCCGGATTCTTTCCCAGCGCCACGGAGATCTTGTCGAGGTGCACCTCGAAGCCGAAACGCGGCTGAGGCGTGCCGTGGCCGCGCTTGGGGCCGCACGGCGGCTTGTTGGTGAAGGCCCGCACGCCCTGGAACTCGTAGGCGGGGAGCTTGTACGTCACTGTCTGCAGCGCCCCCGTGTAATACGTGGACGCCACGCCATAGCTGCCATAGGCGCCGCCGTCGAGGGCGGTGCGCAGGCGTTGGGCGGTGATCGTTCCGTCGTTCTTGACGCCGGTTTTCATCGCCATGAGCACGGGGTGCCGTCCGCGGTGGCAGTAGAAGACCTCCTCGCGATTGAGCGTGATCTTCACCGGCCGGCCCAGCTTCAGCGCCATCTTGGCGACCACGATCTCGTGATTGAACGGATCGCTCTTGCCGCCGAAGCCGCCGCCGTTGGAGCACGCCACGACGCGGATGCGCGCCGCCGGCAGTTCCAGCACCTTGCTGAGGGCGCGGTGCACGTAGTGTGGCGTCTGGGTGGAAGAGTAGAGCGTCACCCGGTCGTCATCCTCGGGCACGGCGACGGCGGAGTGCTGCTCCATGGGAAGATGGGTATTCCCCTCGTAGTAGAAAACGTCCTCGAAGATCTGGTCCGCCTCTTCGAACCCCTTTTCCACCTCGCCGAAAGTCATGGAAACCACCTTGTGAAGGTTGCCATGGTCGCCATACTCATGAATTCGCGGCTCCGGAGTGGCGATGGCGTCCTCGATCGAGGAGATCGTCGTGAGCGGTTCGTACAAGACCTTGACCTTCAAGGCGGCCTCGTACGCCGCGTCCTCCGTGACCGCCGCGACGGCTACGACGGGATCGCCCACGAAGCGCACGCGATCCGGGCAGAGGGCGTGCTCGTCCTGCGAGACGGGGAGGATGCCGAAGGGGATGGGGACGTCCTTGCCGGTGAGAGCGCCGAGATATCCGGGGACCTTCTCAGCCTCCGAGAAATCGATCGACAGGATGTTCGCGTGCGGCACGGTCGAGCGCACCAGACGGGCGAAGCACATCCGCGGAAACGCGAGATCGTCCGCGAATCGCGTGGCGCCGGTCACCTTGGCGCGGCCATCCACGCGGCGGAACGGCTTGCCGATGATGTTCGGCTCGCGCTGCGGCTCGGGCTCGGGATCAGGTTTACGGAGTGGGTCAGCCATGAGGATCTACTCCTGAACGGGGATGGGCGAGCCGTAGAAGACCTTCTCTGGGGGAGTTCCATCCTCGCCACGCATCCGCGCGGCGGCCCATTCCACGCCCTCGACGATCTTCTGATACCCGGTGCACCGGCAGAGATTGCCCGCCAAAGCCTCGTTGATCTCCGCGGTCCCTGGTTTTGGATTCTCGGCGATCAACGCCTTGGCCGTCATCAGAATGCCCGGAGTGCAGTAGCCGCACTGCGCGGCTCCGAGATCCGCGAGAGCAGCCTGGAGCGGATGGAGCTCGTTGCCGTGCATCATCCCCTCGACCGTCTCGATCCGTTTCCCCGCCATGTCCGCGGTGAGGATCAGACAGGAGAGCACGGGCCGGCCGTCGACCAGGACCGTGCACGTGCCGCACTCGCCAAGCTCGCAGCCATGCTTGGTGCCGGTGAGGCCGCATTCCTCGCGGAGGACCTCAAGGAGGGTATGGTGGGTGGGGAAGACGACGGGGCGGTCCTCGCCGTTGATGTGGAGCTTCAGGGTGGTCAGATCGTTCATATCAACACTCTATATTTTCGCGTCGGGTTCCACCTGCGAAGGTGAACGTGCGGTTGTAAACGCTCGAAGGGATTTTCCTGCTGTGCAGATTTTGTTCTCACCGGCGTTTGCGTTTCACGCCGCCACCCCTCGTACCAACAACTCCGCGCACTCCCTCCCGATCTGGCGCGCCGTCTTGCCGCCGTCGGGGCGGAACCATTTGACGGTCCAGTTCACGGCACCCAGGATGGCCATGGCGCTGACCTTGGGATCGGTTTGGCGGAAGACGCCGGTGGCCATTCCTTCTTCGAGGATTTCCCGGAAGGCGCGCTCGTAGGCGTCGCGGCGGTCCTGGACTCTGCGTCGCCAGGGCTCGGTCAGGGCCTCGACCTCCAGATGGGCGAGGGAGCCGGGGATCTCTTCGTTGAGCAGGACGACGTGCTCCTCGATCAGCATGAAGAGCCGGCCGTTCGCCCGGAGCTTCTGGGTGCGCACCCGGTCCGCGAGCTCGAGGAGCGCCTCCAGGGTATCTTCCTGGACGAAGGCGAGAAGCGCCTCTTTGTCCTTGAAGTAGTAGTAGAGGTTGCCGACCGCCATGTTGAGCTCCGTCGCGATGTCGCGCATCCCGGTGGATTGGAGGCCGCGCCGGCGGAAGACTCGCGAGGCCGCGTGGAGGATCTCGCGTTTCTTCTCTAGGGATTTCTGCTGGACAAGAGGATCGGCTGAAGTTTGAACCATGGTTCAAACTTTGTCAGGAAAGAGGCTGTGTGTCAACCCATAGGCGTTTTGGCCGAGAAGGAGCTCAGGCCAAGCCCATCTCTTCCAGGGAGTGGGCGGTCAGGATACGCTTGGCGAGCTGAGCCAGGCGCTGGATGGAGCTGATTTCCTCGACCTGGCGACGCGCACTCTCGGGCAGAGGTCCAAACCGCTCGGCGAGTTGCAACAGAAGAATCTCCCGAGCTCCAGTGGCTTGGCCCTCGGCTTTTCCCTTGGCTTCCAGCTTCTCGGACCATGTCAGTGTCATGACTTGAACCTCCCTGTTCTCTTTCCGGACGCGCAGAGCCTCGAGCTCCACCGCCTCCTCGTCTGTCAATTGTAGATAGTTTTCGACGCAGTTGACTAGCAGGTAGGAATCGAATCGCCCCCGCAGCCCCGCGATCCTCCGCAGGCAGGCCATCGCCAGCTCGGGCCTGCTCAGGGCGCCAGGGCTCATCACGGACGCTAGGGCCCATGCCAGGGGCTCGGGGCGGGCCAGGTACTCTGCCGCCAGGCAGCCGGCGAGGCCGAAGGAGACGTACCGGTGCTCTGGGAAGGAAGGACCAAGGTCGCTCGCCCACGACTTCAGGCAGACGCCGGGACGGCCTCGCCTGAGGTTGATCAAGATCGTCAGCACCGGAATGCCGTAGCGGGCCAGGATCTGGTTGCGGTAGTGCCAGAGGCGATCGTCCATTTCCGGGCTCGCCCGGGCTTCGACCTCGACATGGACCATGAGCGGCCGCCCGCTGATGGTGTGGACCCGGACGAGCAGGTCGAGCTCTCTCCTCCGGCCGCGCGGACCTCTCTCGAAGAGCTCCTTGTCGAGAAACTCAGGGGACGACAGGTCCAGTCGGTCGTACGTCTCGGGGACGACGAGGCGCAGGAAGTCGTCGAGAAACGCGTGAAGCAGTTGCTTGAAGATCTTGTCGTGTTGGTTGGCCATGGGCGATCCCGGGACCGAGATCGCCGTCCAGTCGACGCTCTCCCTCCATCTATATAGACGGAAAAAAGAAGTTTCATCTTACAACCCCCCGCCGGATATAGTTTTGCGAGGGGGGTTTGGGGCTATTCAAGAGGTGGCTGAAAAGACTTGCTGCCTTCTTATCCGCCCCGGCAGCCCCCTCACCGCCCTCCCGCCGGCCGCGGCCCCTTGGCGTAAATCGCCTCGTGATGAGCCTTGCCCTCCCGGATCTCGTGGATCTGGCCGGTGTCGCGCAGCCGCCGGAGGGTGACGGAGACGGTGCGGGGGCTTACCGGCCGGCGCAGCTTCGACGCATAGCGCTGGTTGACCGCGGCGGCGATGTGCGTGGAGCCGAAGGTCTCGCCGGCCGGCCGGGAGGCGACGACGCGGGTGACGAGCCGGCTGATGAGCGGCTTGACGCCAAGGTCGGGCTCTTCGGGGAACGGCGGCGGAGCAGACGGTGTCGCGAGCTCCGCCGCGGGGAGGGCGACGGCTTTGAAGGCCTCGAGATGCTGGGCGACCTTCTCGATCTCGGCGCCGTGAACGGCCCGCTGCTCCCGGTGAAACGCCTCCTGCTGTGTGTGCAAAGTCTCCTGATTCCGATGGAAGGCGAGCTTCTTTTCGAGATTCTCCAGGATTTGTGCGACAGAAAGGCTCGTGCTCATCTCATCTCCTCTGGACGCGTTGCAATCTCTCCATCCCTGGTCTGACGTCGCTGGACTTCGCGACAGCTCTTCAGCCGCCGTGCTGAAGCAATCGACGGCGGCGCAACTCGGCAAAACTCCGCGACACGCTCCAGCCAGTCTGCCACGCCGCCGTGAATGCCGGACTTGTGATCTCGCATTGCATCTGGCGCTACGCATGTTGCAGCAGAAGCAGCCAGCGCCGGTTACGCCTCCGTCCGTGCCGAGACGCCGTTGGAGAAAGCGCCGCAGAGCTCCGCGCCATCGCGACGATATCACTGGATACGTTGCGACGTTACCACGCATCGCGGCGAGTTGCCACGGTGACGCGCCATCATCCAGGGAGGAGCCGCAATTTGGTGGTAAATCGCGACGGTGCGAGGCGGCGTCGAGACATAAGCTATAGACTCCGCAATGAATCCAGTGGTTTCGCCGCGATATTGCAAGGGTATGCGACGTCTCCAGAGAAGCTGCGAGGAAATCGCCAGATTTTGCAAGGATTCGCTGGGTAACGGCGCAACCTGTTCAGAGATCAAGCCGAATCTTCCGGAGCGCTGACGGCGCTCGGCCATTTTGCCTCGATCTAAGAAAGATTCGCGGCGTATCCACGGATATTGCAGGGAACTCTGCGAATTCTGCAATAACATCTCTGGAGACGCCGCAACATCTCCGGGTGTTGCGGCGTATCCAGAGATGCTGCGACGGCTCGGCTGCATACAGTTGCGGCTCTGTCGATTTCGCGACGCTTTGGCTGGAGTCATCGTAGCACCGTGGACATCGCGATGAACTCCCGCGCCCTCCCTCTTGCGGTATCGTACGCCGTGCTTCCGGCTCTCCCTGGGAACCGAGCTCGACGATGAAACGATCCTCCTATCTCCTTCTTCCAGTGCTCCTCGCCGGCCTCACGGCCTGCACCGGAGGAAGCTCCACGGGTAAGGCGGCGGCCCCAAAGCCGGCCCGTCCTCCCGAGCCGGACATCTGGATGGAGCTGCGGCGCGGGACGGCGCCCCAGGAGTTGGCGCACATCGGCATCCAGGGCGTGACGATCGGGCCCGCCGGGGGACGCCTCACCGTGCAGCTCTTCGCCGGGCCCCGCCGGTCCGACGCCGCCTGGTATTACCTGCGCACCTACGAGCCGTTCGAGGTGAAGTCGCCGCAGGGAAACCTCGTCGTCCACAGCCAGGGGAAGGTGAGCGCGGGAGCGATCGAGAAGCGGATGATCTTCGAGTGGGCGCGGGCGGTGGCGGCCGAGGCGGCGGACAGCCGGGTCACCGACGCCTATGGCCTCGCCCTCGCCTGGCACCAGGGCGGCTCGTCGGGGATCTGCCGGGACGTTGCCCTCTACCTGACCGGCGAGACCGTGGCCTCGGCCTGCGGCTGGGCGTCGGACGTCCAGGGGCGTCTCGATCCGGAATCGCTCGGCCGGGTCTACGGTTGGTTCGATCGCCTGAAACCCTTTCAGGCCGGCGCCGGGGATCAGGACATGCGGCAGGGATCGCTCGAGACCCGCTTGGTGTTCGCCGGTCACGGAAATCAACTGGCCGGGGCGGGCGAGCAGGCGGAGATGCAGTCCTTCGGAGCCGCCCTCTACGGCGAGCTCGCGTCTCGCAAGGAGCCCGCCGTAGCCCCTGCCTCGACACCGGCCGCGCCGGAAGAGACGGCGCCGCCGGATGCACCGGCGGCGCCGTCGCATCTCCTGCTGCCGGCACGCCTCGTTCCTCCCAAGGTGAACGACGAGATCGTCCTCCAACTGCCGGACCAGCCCCCGCCGCCCCCTCCGGGAATGGGAACGACTCCCGCGCCGAGGCCGCCGCGGCCCCGGCCGGCGGTGACTCCAGAGGACTCGGCGCAGCCGGAAGATTCGCCGCCGCCGGGATGAAGGACTCCAAGGACTTCAAAGACTCCAAGGACAACGATGCCGATCGTCCTTGCTGCCCTTGAAGTCCTTGCTGTCCTTGGTTTTTGGTCCTTCAGGAAACCACAGGCACCTTGCGCAGCCGATCCCGGGCGACCGCCAACTCATACGCCCGGCGGGGCTCCATCGCCACGACATCACCGAAACCCGCCGGCCGGGCCTCGACCTCGACGCCGAACTCGCGGCTCGCCTCCAGCAGCACGAGCCAGGTCTTGCCGTGCCGCGCCTGCCGGCCCACTTCGACGTAGTTGCCGAAGGGGCCGTCCCGCAGGGAAAGGAGCGCCTCGGAGCCCTCGACGTCGTTCCGCCGCCAGCGTTCGAAGAGGCGTAGCGCATCCGGTGGCGCGGTGTAGTCCTCGGGCCGGTAGGGCGCGCGCACCCACACCGGCCCGTTGGCCGTCTCGCGACGGGTTAGAGGCATCTAGCCGCCCGCGGCGGCGACCTGCGCCGCCGCCTGCTGAATGAGCCCGCGGTAATAGGCCTTGTCCGCGGCGGAGAGGCGCTGGGAGAGGAACCAGCGGTTCGTCACCGTGCCATCCGCATTGTGGCCCCGGATGTACTTGGCGATCAGAGTCTCCTGGCCGGTGGTCGTGCGGCGCAGCAGCACGTCGCCCACGGCGAGGGACGTGGGCACCGTCATCACGTCCTCTTCATTGAGATGGAGAGGATAGGTCGCGGTGGGCGGGTCCGAGGGGTCCAGGGTCAGCAGGAAGAGATTGTGCGAGATCCCCAGGGCCGTATAGGGATTGATCTGGCCCTGGCGGTTCATCTCGAAGGACCGATTGAGCAGGCTCGGCGTCGTGGCCTGCACGGTGTCGTTAAGGTCCTTGCCCAGCGGGATCTTGGCATCGCTCGCGCCCTGGGCGGCCATGAAGTGGCGGATCGAATGGAGGCCGTGCGTGCGCACTTCCAGGGAGACCTGGCGCAGCAGAGGATCCGCCGTCGCGTCCGTGAACTGACCGGTGGGCGTGGTCTCGAAGTCGAGCCCCAGGGCGCCCACGGTCTCACCCGCGTCGAGCCCTTGAGTATTGCGCTCCAAGCCCACGAAGCCGCGGACGGTGTTGGTCGTCACGACCACAGGCGCGCTGGGGGAGCCGATCACGGTGCGGCCATAGAGAAAGCCGCCGATGTCCGAGTTCTGGATGTACTTGCGGATGACGGCGCCGCTTCTCATGTCCTGATCGAGGATCGAATGCATCTTAATCAGCGCGGAGAACTGGCCGGCGGTGAGCGGCGGCCTCATGGTTCCATCCGGATTGAGCTCGCCGCTGTCGAACTTCGGGTCGGTCGCCGTCACCTGGGCATCATGGCCGACGGCGCTGCGCACCGTGGCGATCTCCTCCGCGGTCATGAAACATTCCATGATCTTGACCGGCGGCAGGAACTGCCGCTGAACCGCGCTCGGCAGCGGCCGATGGCTCACCGGGCAATGGCCGGCGCCATAGGTCGCGGTCGTGCACCCGGAGTAAACGAGGAGAATTGCTACTGGAAGCGTGAATCTCTCTTTCATCAGACACTCCTGAACCTGAAAATGGATTGGGCCGGAGACAAAACGTCTTCTCTCGTTGAATGCTACAACAAGGGGAGGGCGCGGGGAAGTGGTCGAATAGGAGGAATCGACGCCGCCCGATGCCGGTGAAGTGATGAACTACCTCTGGCGGACGGTTGTATTGTCTGTCCTCTGGTTGTCCGCTGGATTCTGGTCTCCGAGAGTCTGGCCCCCCTCTTGGGCGGTCGCAGTCGCCGTGCTGCTCAAGACGAAATTGGTTGGAGTCGATGCGGCCACCCTGGCCGAGATCCTCCTCTCGAAGCGAGCCCTCGTCAGGTCGATGTTCGTGCAGACCACCTTTTTCTGTTGCGCCGGCCCTCCCGAGACCGTACACCCAGCAACAGCCGCGACGCTGACTTCGACGGGAAGCGTCTGTGTAAGCGTCACGTTTGACGCCGCAAGGGCTCCTGGCCTGTTCTCGACTGACAACGTGTAGGTCAGAGTGTCGCCGGCAACCACCGGCTTCGGAGAGCTGGTCAGGCCCACCACGAGATCAGGCACCGGATTGACCCCAGACACGGCTAGCTCATACTGGCCGCAGCCGAAGCCGAAGCCGAAGCCGGCGACGGAGGCTGCGTCGATATAGAGGTAATAAAAACCTGGTGCGTAGCTCTGTTTGGGCAGATTCTCATTTGGCGATTTGATGCCGTCGGCGCTCCTGATGCAGGACGTGCCAATACCGCACTGTTGGAGTAGAGCGAGGGCCAGGTCTCCGCTTTTCACAGTCAGGTTGAATTCCACCTGGTTGCCTGTGTGCAGCCAGACTTTGTAGATGGCTTCAGGATTGGAGTAGGCGACACCGCTGATTCTACAACCCAGGCCGTAATTGCTCACAGTGTTCTGGAGAAGGCAGGTGTTGCCAGTCAGGGGACGCGCTAAGGGAAGAACCTCAATCACTCCCGCGACAGGACACTGGGCCCAAGCCGAAAGGGTAGAAAGCGCGGTCATCGCCAGGGCAGCGGCCGCGAATCTCAACCTTCTCTTCTCGTTCGTTTTTGCGGAGAGGATTTCTGTCCATCGCATCGTGATCACCTCCGAAACGGGTCAATAGCGGACGCCGGCCGAGAGCGAGATCACGCTCACGCGCTCGGAATGATCGAAGGCGGCGTCGATCTGCAAGCGTCGCAGGGCTAGCCCGACACCGGCCGTGTAGTGCATCTGATCGGGCCGCTGGCGGAAAACGGCGGCGAAGCCCACGTTTTGGCCCTCGAACCGCAGGCTGTGATCCGGCTCGTACCAGGCCCCGGCCCTCAGGGTGACGACGGGCCATTTTTGAAGGAAGGCATACTCCATGCCGAGATGGATCTCGCCGACGTCGTCGATCACGAAACGATTCAGCTCCGGATCCAGTGGTTTCTGAGAGCTAGAATCCACCTCCGGCAGAGAGGCCAGATCGAAGATATCGACGAACCCTCGCAGGAGCTGCGAGTAGCGGACGCGGTCGTAGTCGCAGGCCAGGCGGAAGGAGTCGCTGGGCTGGAAAGCGATGCCGGCGCCCCAGACGTCGGGCACGTGGAAGACCGCGGTCTGATCTATCGGCGAGAAAGTGTGGTCCGGCGGCAGTCCCGGTCCCGGCTCGTTCCGCGCCTGGAAGTTGAAGTCCGGACCTTGCCGGAAGACGCCTCCCAGGCTCCACCGCTTCCGCGGGCTCTCCCAGAGGAAGCCGGCGGCATAACGCCAATCGCGATCCTTCCCGCGCTGGATCTGGAAGTTGACGAGCGGGTTGGAGGTGAAGTCCGGAGGGAGGCTGAAATCTTGCCGATAACGTTGGGCGAGAGAGTCGATGGAGAAATCGAAATACGAGACCGTCAGGCCTAGAGAGAGCCCCCGTCCCAGCCGGTAAGCGGCCGCGCCGCCGTAGGCCGTGATGTCCACGTCCATGTGATTTCGCAGTGCCGCCAGCCGGCCATCGGTCTCCCCTGGAATCCCAAAGAGCCCGCGGGTGCGAAATGGCCCCAGATAGGCGCCCTGAGTCGAGAAGTCGGCCTGGAAATCCACCAACTTGTGCCGGAAGAGCGCGAACGACCAACGATCGTGAGGATAGACATAGGACAAGAAAGAGAGATCCGTCACTTGGTTTCCGGCTTGGCCGTCGCGAAGGCCAGCGATGGTGTCCTCGCCGTCATTCGTGGGGGTCACGCCCGCGATCCTGCCGCGGTCGGTGAATACATGTGTGTAGTACCAGTGCCGCGCCTCGACGAGCGACTCCGGTGCGGCGATGGTCGTGAGCCCCGCCGGGTTGGTGTAGGCGGCGCTGGCGTCGAAGGCGAGGGCGAGGAAGGCGCCGCCGAGCGCCAAGTTGCCGGCCCCCGGAGTGGAGAAGTTGAAGTGAACTCCGGCGTTGGTCTCGAGATTCGTCTGCGCCAGGAGCGGAACGCTGGCAAAGATCACCGACAAGCCCAGAACCGCGGCGAGCCTCACTAGGGTCTCCCTTCCCTGACCCAGCAGCGCCAGCGCTGGCAGGTCGCATTGTACGCGGTGCGCTCACGGTTCTTGCCTGCGCATTCGGCGTCGAGCTGCGCCATTATTTGGCGTTCGGTTTGGAACTTGGTCCTCGTGTCCTCCCTGGCCAACAGACCCTTGAACTGAAACCGATCGTACTGAGTACACGCCTCTTGAACGCATCCAAGCTCAACCAGGGCCTTGGCGAGCCTGAGACCGGGAAGATAAGGATCGGGCCATCTGCCTGACGGCTTCATCTGGCCGTCATCAGGTTCGATCTGCAGCGCATCCCACATGTTCTCCGCCGTCCTGTCCCAGTCGTGGTCGAAGGATTTCAACCCCTCGTTGAACTCAGGTGGATGCTGCTGCGGCCGCTTGCTCGCGAGCCCGCGACGGCAATCTGCGGTGAGTTTATTCAAGTCTTTCGTGATGTCAGATCTCGTGGGCTCTTCGAGGCAGCGCGAGAGATAAAAATGTCGTAATGCATTGAAGGAGTTCTCCGTAGTGCTCAGATAGTAATGGCATTCGCCGAGATAAAAAAAGGGTACGTAATAATAGTAGCTGAATTCTTCCATGACCTTCCCATGCACGGGACACAGTTTTGCCGCCTTGCTGAGGCCGGGAATCGCTAGTTCCCATTCTTTGCGTGAGTAGTGTTCGATACCGGAAGTGAACTCAGGCTTTGCGCGCTTCCAGTCGCAGCTAGTGCCCAACGGCGGGTCGGCGTCGGCCTCGCTCGCTACGGTCGAAAAGACCAGCAGGCAAGCCACCACCATGGTGCGTAGGCTCGATTTCTTTGGAACTGCGCGCGACCACCGATCGAACATAATGGATAGGCTCAGTTTTTGAAGAAACTGAACGCCGCTTTGGCCGTGCCCAAAGCGGCGGTCAACAGGCTTAAGAGCTTCAGGAGCAGGTCGATGATTTTATTGGCGACGATCTCGAACTTGAACCCGATCGGATCCTTGGGCGGCTGCGGCTTTGGCGGTGACCATCGGTTGCGCAGGGAATTTCCCACTATCGCGGAAATTGCAAAGAGTAAGGGTTGACCGAGAAGGAACACAGAGAGAGCCAACCCCCAATTTAAGTGCGCGCGGAAGAAGCTGGTAGTAACGATCCAGATACAGAATAGGTTGAACATACCAAGGGCAAATGCAGGGACGAGATAAGTGCGCCAGCTCTGGTACGTCCATGCCAGCCCCGCTGTAAGGCCCAACACGAAGGGAGGGAGGACGACGGCGAGAACCTTCGACATGTCGGAATTCGGGATAGGCGCCCGGCTAATGAACACATAACCCGAGGTAAATAGGACGCAAAGGGCTACGGCGGTGAGGGCGGCAAATGCCTGAAGGCGAGCTGTCCCGTCAGAAGCCGACGCAGGGGAGGCGGTGAATTCTTCGATCTTCTTTTCCACCGAGGCAAGCCGAAGGAGTAACGGCTTGACTACGCTTAGGTCTCGGCGACAGGATAGGCAGACTACCGCCTCGTCGTTGATCTCTTCGGCGCAATAAGGGCAGTTCATGAACGCACTCAGCCAAACCCGAGATGGCCGCGGCCCCCGCGAATGAGCCTCTCGAGTCGACAATCTGTTTTCCGTTGAAGATTTATTGTACTGCGGCTTTTAGCAAGCTGTCAAGGCGCGGGAGCAGCGACCCGCTGCCGTAGGAGCTGAGGCGGCCCTTACGGGCTGAGTTTGCGGGTGCTCGCCCTGATTACTTCGCCACCACGCCCCGGAACCCGCGGCTGATGAGCGTCGCGATATCCCCGAGGACGCGGGGGAGGGCGAGGCCGCCGGGGCAGGCGAGGTAGCGCGACTCCCAGACGGGCTCGAACTTGTCCTTGTACTGGCGCAGTCCCTGGAAGTTGTAGAAGTGCTCGCCGTGGCGAAACACCATGGCTCCCAGCCGGCTCCACAGCGGCGCGATGGTGCGCGCCTCCAGCCCTGAGAGCGGTGCCATGCCCAGGTTGAACCAGCGATAGCCCTGCGCCGTGCCGTAGAGCATCAGCTCGACGAAGAGGTAGTCCATCACCCCGGTCGGCGCGTCCACCGTGTGGCGCATGAGATCGATCGAGATCTCTTCCTTCTCGCCCCCCTGCCAGAGGTTGGCGAAGGCCACGATGCGGTCGCCCTTGTAGATCAGGGCGATGGGGAAGCGGCGCAGGTACTCCTGGTCGAAGTAGCCGAGGGAGAACGCCTTCTCCCGGGTGTTCTTGTGCTCCAGCCACTGGTCGGAGATGCGCTCCAGCTCCGGCAGCAAGGGCGCCGCCTGCTCTATCGTGAGCACCTCGAAGCGGCAGCCCTCCTCGGTGCATTTGCGCTGCGCCCAGCGCAGCTTCTTGCGGCTGCTCCCGGCGAGCGAGAAGGTGGCGAGCGGCACCCGCGCCTCCTCGCCGAGCTTGATCAGCGTCAGGCCGAGATCGGCGTAGAGGTGAAGGCTCTTGTCGTTGACCTGGTAGAAGCAGGTCCAGCCGTGGTGGCGGTCCGCCAGCTCGCGGAACTTCCACACCAGCTCCGCCCGCTCGCGGTCGGGGCCTACCGGGTCGCCCATCGACACCCAGGTCCGGTGCTCGACGCCGAACATCACGAAGGCGTTGCCCGATTCGTGAAAGAGGAGCTGCTTGTCGCCGATCAGGGCGAGCCAGGCGTAGGTGCGGGGGAAGGCGCTGGCGATGGCGGCGGCCTTCACCAACTCGTCCTCGGCGGGCATCGACGGCTCCATGGGCGCCGCCCGCATCAGGCGGCTGACGGCGATGCCCAGGGCCACGGCCACCACGCCCACCGTGGCGCGCAGGAAGCGCGGGGCGTTGCCGTTGAAGAGGGTGAACTGCCACCAGAGGTCCCGCGAGTAGTCGACGTGCTTGTAGGCGAAGAAGCCCAGCCACACCGAGCCCAGGACGACGATCGAAATGGCGAGGCTCCAGCCCGGCGTGAAGGGCTCGGCGGTGAGCGACGCCTTGCGGTTGAAGTGGCTATGGCAAGGCAGGAGGGCCGCCAGCATGATGGCGAGGACGATCGCCTCCTCGTAGTCGAGGCCCTTGGCGAGCGACACGACGGTGCCGGTCGCCAACAGGACGACGGTAAGCTGGTAGGCGGCGTCGAGCCGGCGCTGGAGGCCGATGGCGAGGAACATCAGCAGCACGCCGGCGAGGCTGCCCACGAAATGGGAGACCTCGATCACCGACAGCGGCAGCGCGTCCTTGAGCCACGAGAGCCGCGAGTGGATGGCGGGCGTCGCTCCGGAAACGAGGAGGATGGCGCCGCCGAGGAAGGTGGTGACGGCGAGGATCTGCGGCACCACGTCCGGCGCCCGGCCGCCGAACATGCGCGCCAGCCGCCCCACCTGCTTGCGCCGCAGCACCACCTCGTGCACTCCCAGCGTCACCGACGCCAAAAGCAGCGGCATGAAGTAGTAGACGGCGCGGTAGGCCACCATGGCGGCCAGGAGCTGGGGGTGGGGCAGCTCGGGCAGGAGCAGCACCATCATGCTCTCGAACACCCCGAGGCCCCCCGGCACGTGGGAGAGCAGGCCCGCCACCTGGGCGAAGAGGAAGACGCCCAGGAAATGGAAAGGCGTGATGTTCCAGGAGTCGGGAAGGAGCGCGTAGAGCACCGCGCCGGCCAGCGACCAGTCGAGCGAGGCGACGCCGATCTGCATCAACGCCATGCCCGGCCGGGGAATGGCGAACTCCATCCCCTTGATCGCCACCGGCCGCCGCCGCAGGGCCGTGGTCGCGAGATAGGCGGCCACGAAGCCCAGGAACACCACTCCCAGAGGCCAGGCGCTCGCCACGGGCAGGTGCAGGCGGGCCGGCACGTGGATGGGCTCGAGCACGAAGGCCACCCCCGCGAGTCCCAGGAAGCCCAGCCAGAAGGTGGCGTAGGAAAGCACCACGATGCGGGCGATGTCGAGCGCTGTCAGGCCCCAGCCGGAGTAGAGGCGCGCCCGTAGCGGCGTGCCGGTAAAGAGCGGCATGCCCAGGGTGTTGCTGAAGGCGTAGCCCGCGAACGACGCCAGCGCGATCTTCCAGTAGGCGACCTCCTTGCCGATATAGCGGATGGCCAGGGTGTCGTAGCCGGTGAGGACGAAGTAGCCGGCGATGGTGAAGGCCACGGCCAGCGCCACGCGGCTGGCCGGCAGGGCGCCGAAAAACGCGATGACGTCCCGGTAGCGGAAGCCCTTCAGCTCGCCGTGGAGCAGCCAGAGGGCGAGGCCGAAGAACGCCAGGCTCAGGAACGGCGTCAGTTTGGAGAGGGAAAATTTCTTCATCGCGGCCGGCCCGATTCTACCGGACCGAGGGGCAGAGGGCCGATGATCCTAACCCAACCGCTCGCGGACCAGGCGGTCGAAGGCCTGGCGCAGGGCTTCGAGGCGGCCCAGCTTGCCGGCGTCGCCGGCGTCGACCACCAGGGGCCAGTCGAAGTCCACGCCGTCGATCACCTGGGCGCGCCAGACGTTCTTCTTGGGGTCCCAGGTGCCTTCGGGGTTCCCGATCAGGTCCCAGCCGGTGGGCAGGTAGCTGCGGATTTCGGTCTCGATGTACGAGAGTGGGGCATTGGTCGTCTTCATGACGACGGGATTGTGCCTCAAACGGGGGGGATTGAGAAGCGGGCCGCGGGTTGTTACGATCCAGGGGCCGGCCACGATCCCTGCCTGCACAACTGCGTGTAATAAAAGGAATGCCATGAAGATAGAGCTCAGCGAGGAGCAGAAGCTGCTGCAAGAGACCGTCCGCCGGTTCGCCGAGGAGGTGGTCAAGCCCCGGGCGAAGGAGATCGACGAATCGGGCGAGTTCCCCCGCGACTTCTACGACCAGGCGGGCGAGCTGGGCCTCGCGGGGGTCGCCATGCCCGAGGAGTACGGCGGCGCCGGCATGGACACGATCTCCTACTGCGTGGTCATCGAGGAGATCAGCCGGATGTGCGCCACCTCGGGCGTCATCCTCTCGGTCAACAACTCCCTGGTCTGCGATCCGCTGCTGAAGTACGGCACCGAGGAGCAGAAGAAGGAGTTCCTCACCCCCCTCGCCGCCGGCAAGAAGCTCGGCTGCTTCGCCCTCACCGAGCCCGGCGCCGGCAGCGATCCCGCCGGCCTGCGCACCACCGCCCGGCGCGACGGCGACGACTATGTGCTCAACGGCAACAAGATCTTCATCACCAACGGCACGGACGCCGACGTCGCCCTGGTCTTCGCTTCCATCGACCTGTCGATGAAGCACAAGGGAATCACGGCCTTCATCGTGCCGGCGGACACGCCGGGCTACAGCCACGGCACCCACGAGTTCAAGCTCGGCGTCAACGCCTCCGGCACCACCGAGCTGGCGTTCGAGGACATGCGCATCCCCGCCCGGTACCGCCTCGGCGGCGACGGCGACGGCTTCAAGGTCGCCATGTCCACCCTCGACGGCGGCCGCATCGGCATCGCGGCGCAGGCCATCGGCATCGCCCAGGCGGCCTTCGAGGAGGCGCTCGCCTACTCGCAGCAGCGCGAGCAGTTCAACCAGCACCTCTCGGACTTCCAGGCCATCCAGTTCTACCTGGCGGACATGTCGACCGAGCTCGACGCCGCGCGCCTCCTGACCTGGAAGGCGGCGTGGACCAAGGAGAACGCCAAGCGCTACACCCTGGAAGCCGCGCAGGCGAAGCTCTTCGCCTCCGAGATGGCGCAGCGGGTGACCAACAAGGCGTTGCAGATCCACGGCGGCTACGGCTACACCAAGGAGTACAACGTCGAGCGCTACTTCCGCGACGCGCGCATCACCGAGATCTACGAGGGCACGAGCGAGGTCCAGAAGATGGTCATCGCCGACTGGGTCCTCAACAAGGCCTGAAGGCCGGCAGAAGAGAGAGCGCCATGGCCCTATTGACCGAGTCCAAGCCCGAAACCGCTGCCGAGTCCGGCATCGACTTCTCCTTCACCGAGGATCAGGAGCTGCTGCGCGCCGAGGTGCGGCGGTTCGCCGAGGAGCGCCTGCGGCCCGGCGCGGCGGAGCGTGACCGCGAGCACCGCTTCCCGCTGGAGCTCTTCAAGGAGATGGGGGAGATGGGCCTGCTCGGCATGCTGGTGCCCGAGGAGTACGGGGGAGCGGGGATGGACACCCTCTCCTACCTGCTCGCCATCGAGGAGATCTCGCGGGTCGATCCGGCGGTGGCGGTGACGATGAGCGTCACCAACTCGGTCTGCGGCTGGCCGATCGTCCACTTTGGCAGCGAGGAGCTGAAACGGAAGGTCTTGCCGTCGCTCGCCTCCGGGGAGACGCTGGGCGGCTTCGGCCTCACCGAGCCGGGAGCGGGGAGCGACGCCGGCAGCCTGAAGACCACGGCCCACCGGGACGGAGACTTCTGGGTGCTCAACGGCCAGAAGGCCTGGATCACCAACGCGGGCTTCGCGGGTTGGTACGTGGTGCTGGCGCGGACGGACCCGGAGGCGGGGAAGCGGGGGATCTCGGCGATCGTGGTGCCCGGCGACGCTCCAGGCTTCTCCGTCGGTCCGCCGGAGGAGAAGCTGGGTCTCAAGTCCTCGCGCACGGCGCAGATCTACTTCGCGGACTGCCGTGTGCCGGCCGAAAACCTCCTGGGTGAGGAGGGGCAGGGACTGAAGATCGCGCTCTCGACGCTCGACCACTCCCGGCTCGGCATCGGCGCCCAGGCGGCGGGCATCCATCAAAGGGCGCTGGAGCTGGCGGTGGCCTACGCCAAGGAGCGCGTGCAGTTCGGCAAGCCCATCGCCGCCAATCAGGCGATCCAGTTCAAGCTCGCGCAGATGGCGACCGACCTCGCCGCGAGCCGCGCCCTCACCTACGCCGCCGCTGTCGCGGAGCACACCTCGCGCGGCGGCCGTCTCGCCGCGCAGGCGAAGGTCTTCGCCTCCGAAGCCGCCAACCGAGCCTGCCAGGAAGCCCTCCAGATCCACGGCGGCAACGGCTTCCACGAAGACTACGAGATCGCCCGGCTCTACCGCGACGTGCGGGTGACCACCATCTACGAAGGCACCAGCGAGATGCAGCGGATGGTGATCGCGCGGCATCTGCTGAAGTAGATCCGGCCTCCGTTTGCTTTGTGGCTGCTGCTGTTGCCCTCGCAGTCCTACGGCCGCAGCACCCGCCCCATCATGCACTCGCCCAACTCGCGGTAGCTCTCCCACTGTTCGTCGGTGAGGAACTGGTCCGCGGTGGGGTCGTTGGGGAAGGCCGGGCTGGCTTCGGCGTGGCAGCGCACCTCGAGCGGCACTCCCGGCGGCACGGCGGCCTTGAGCAGCAGCAGCCACGTCGGCGGCGCGGGCCTGCCGGACGCAGTGAGCCGCGGCTTGGCATAGGTGACCCGCGCCAGCGCGGCGGCGTACGGCCCGTTGCGCTTGATCTCCTGCCACGGCCCGATGGCGTCGGGGTTGAGCCAACTCTGGATCCACAGCGGCACGTCCTGGCCGGCGACCTGGAACGCCGCCCACCCGGTTTGGCCGTTGGCGCGCGCGGGAACCGGGTCGATCCAGTGGCAGTGGGCGCCAAAGTCGATTTCCGCCAGCCGGATGAGCGTCGAGACATCCTGGAACAGGTAGCGTGAGTCCTGCAGCGCGTCGATGGAGAGAATGAACGGCATCTGCCGGCGGATCAGCTCGTACAGGCCGGTGCCTTCGAAGTGGCCGCCGTCGCTCAAGTACCAGAATCGCTGCGAGGGACCGCCATAGAAGCCCCGCCACTCGTCGAGCAGCATGCGCTGGGTGCGGAATAGGAAGCTCGGGAGCTCGATGAGCCGGCGCCAGAAGCCGGGCGGGTAGCGGCCCGGCCGCTGGCCGGCGCGGATGTGGGTGTCCCACCAGTAGCCGAGGCGCACGTTGAGCAGCCCCAGGAGCAGCGACAGTGCCACCTTGGTGTTGCGCCCTGAGCCGGTGCTGAAGGCGGCGCCCGAGGTGGCGATCCACTGGGAGAGGCGCAGCGGCTCGACTTCGGCGGTGTCGAAGCCGCGCTTTTTGAGCACGTGGAAGGCATTGGGGTCGTTGCTGGGCAGGATGGCGCGCACCACGCTATCGCCCGATTCGATGCCAGCCGGCGAGCGATCCCACAGTGCGGTGAAGCGCCGGCCAACGGTGATGCCCTCCGGCCCGAGGGCCATCTGCAGCCCCTTGTCCTGCTTGAGATGGCGGCCGGAGACGGCGTCCGCCGTTTCGTTGACGCAGACGCCGATCAGGTGCAGCGGCCCACCCTTGAGCTCGGGGTGGTAGGCCTCGAGCTCGATGTCGTCGTTGGCGTCGGGCACCTGCACCTCGGTCGGCGCCCCCGTGCCGTGCGGGTAGATGCGCTCGGGGTTGCTGGCGCCGAGGAAGGTGCGGGCGAGCCGCGCTGCGTAGGTCGACTGCAGCGACGACAGGTTGAGGAAGCTGACGTCGCGTCCGAGCACGACCGAGACGGCGAAGGCGAGGAGGATGAACCACAGGCCTACCGTCGTGCTGTGGTTGAAGCTCCAGTGCACGAGCACGTCGAGCGCGAAGAGCTCGAAGGCGAGCAGGCCGAAGGCGAGTACGGCGACGAGCAGCATGGGGATACCGCCGCTCGCCGCCGCTCCCGGCTGGGTGGCCGGCTTGGTGAGGTTGGTGATGGTGTCGCGGAAGAAGGGCAGGATGGCCATCAGGAGGGCCGCGAGGCCGACGGTCATCGACCGCATGGTCGACTGATCGGCGGCGGCGCGCGCCAGGGTGTCGAGGGCCACCCACAGCAGGGCGGCGACGAACACCAGGACGGCGGTGCCGAGGGCGCGGGTGAGCCGGTTGCGCAGGAGGGCCGCCTGCGTCTGCTCGGCGGTGCCCGCCGGCATCTTCAGGCTCGCCAGCAGCTCCCACAACCAGGCGAGCAGCAGCCCGACGATGGCGATGAAGCCGATCAGCCGCAGGCCCGGGATGCCCAGCGCCACCACCGCGCCGGCGAGCAGCACCACCCAGAGCAGTAGCGCGAACACCGCGTACGGAGGTCCGCCCTTCTTGCGTGGTACGAGCCAGTAGCCGATGAAGAACGGCAGGCCGAGGGCGAGGAAGATCGCCGCCGGCAGCCACCACCAGGGTGAGAGCTGCAGGCCCAGGAAGGTGACGGGGCTGGCGGGGATGCCGGGGAGCCGGCCCAACGGGCCGGCGAGCAGGCGCAGCAGACCGAAGATGGCGATGAACAGCGTGCCGACGCATAGCTGCACCGCCACCAGGTTGCGCCAGACGGTGCCGAGGTTGGTCGTGAGGTCGGAGAGCCCCTCGCCGGCGAGGTAGTTGACGTGCGCGCGCAGCCACTCGATCTCGGCCGAGTTGGAGTCGCGCAGCACCCGCTCCACGTAGGCCGGCTTGTCCGCCACGTCGGGGGCGACGCGGGTGAAGAGCCGGCCGAGAAAGCTGCCGATGTAGCCGCCGCCCGAGATGGTGGACATGAAGTCGATGGCGCGCAGGCGGCCGGCGGCGGAGAGCGCCTGCAACGCGCCCAGGCAGTAGGTGGCGCTGCGGATGCCGCCGCCGGAGAGCGCGAGGCCCACGGCGTCCTCGGGCAGCCTCCGGTCCGTCGTCGGGCTGGGAGTGAGCAACGCCGCCTGGCGGCGCTGCTCCACGGCCTTCGCTTCCTTCGCCTCCATCTGCTCCGGGTAGGTGCTCGAGTCGGCGATGAGCGTCTCCGCCGCCTTCTCCGCCGCCATGAAGATCGGCGTGATGATGAAATAGCCCGGGATCTCGGGGAAGATCGAGGCGTCGACGACGCGCAGGCACTCGACGCCGTGCACGCTGAAGCGGCTGTCGAGCACCGCGCCCTTGTCCTTGAGCTCGCTCGTGTACGGCCGCCAGGGGTCGGAACCCATGCGGCAGGTGCCGTTGGCGTGGTGTCCCCAGGCGGAGTGGCGGATCCACTTGGCGACCTGCGAAGAGCTGGCGAGGTCCTTGCCCGGCTGCACCTCGCGGTCCATGAGCGGGATCGAGGCATTGATGTCGCGCACCATCGCGACCGCGGCCTCGACCGCCGCGAGATCCTGCTTCGCCCCCGGCGTGTAGAGGCCGGTATCGGGGTCGCGCGCGAAGGAGTCGGTGTCGATCTCCAACTGCGCGAAGGGGGAGGCCGAGCGCAGCTTCACGGTGCCTGCTTTGTGGGTGTAGGCTTTGAGGATCACCCAGCTCCAGATGTTGCGGTGATCGACGGGCTCGCCGGGCGGCACCTGCTCGGGGTAGAGCAGTTGTTTGGACCAGTCCCAGTAGTAGCCGCGGAACGCGGCCGGTACGCCGAAGACGAAGAGGTCGGCTTCGGGCCCTTCGTGGTGGCCGGAGCGCGCCAGGAAGGCGATGGCGCCGCCGTTGGTGGCGTAGAGGCCGCCGCCGGTTTTCAGCCACTCCTTGCGCACGGGATCGTCGGGGTCGTTGGGCAGGAAGGTCGCACCGTCGAGGCTCTTGAACGGCTTCTTGGTCTGCGTGATGACGCTGACCTCGTAGCGGTCCTGCAGGTTGCGGCCCACGCCGGGCAGGTGGATGCCGTCGGCCACCTTCCTGCCGTCGCGGTCGCGCAGGCCGTCGATGCCGTGGGCGGCGAGCTCCTCCTGGTTGCCGATGCCGGAGAGCATCAGCAACTGCGGCGAGTTGTAGGCGCCGCCGCTGAGCACCACCTCGCGGGCGAAGAGCTGCCGGCGCGGCGCCCGGTTCGACACTTCGTCGGAGACCGCGTGCGGGCTCGGCTGGTAGAGGTGCTTGCCCTCGGCCACCTCGACACCGATGGCGCGCGGCACCGGCGGCCGCCGCTCCTCGCCCTCCTGCCCTGCCTCGAAGATCACCCGCGTCGCCAGCGCGCAGGTGACGATGGTCAGGTTCTCGGGGTAGTCGATGGCGTTCTGCAGCAGCCACTCGCGCAGGCCGATGCGGCGGCTGCCGTTGGTGCCGATGGGGATGAACTTGAGGCTGACGTTCGGGGCCGCCGGCCAGTCGCGGCGGAAGTTGGGATCGAGGAACCTCACCACGCTGAGCGTCAGGATCGACTTGAGGAACGCCTTCCAGTTGCCGTCCTTCTTGAGGATCCACCAGATGGCGCCGAGGAGGACGCGGATGAAGGTGAGGTCGGACAGCGCGATGGTGATGATGAGCAGCGGCGAGATGAAACTGGTCTTCTGCCAGCCGGCGGTGCCATGGCCGCCGTCGTCGAGCACCTCGCTGGGGTTGAAGAAGGCGACGAGCGAGCGCCACCACTGGGCGATCTTGCCCAACGCCCTGCGGAAGGCCGAGCGATACACCGCGTAATAGAGGACCTGCTCGATGAGCGAGAAGTAGCCCTGCATCGCCGAGGGCTGCCAACTGGGATCGCCGGTGAGCGCGGCGATGCGTTCCCAGTCGAGGTCGTTGGGCTTGGCGATGATCATCGCGTGGTGGTTGGTGCAGCCACCGAGGCCCGAGACGCGCGGGTAGAAGATGCCCCCCTTGCCCGGCGGCCAATTGGGGTCGGGAGTCGCCGACGGATCCTGCGCCGGGTTGTACTTGGGGTCCTGCTCCTGCTCCTCGGTGTTGGCGAAGTGGCGCACCGAGAAGCCCCAGCTCATGCGGTCGTCCTCGGAGGCCGCCGCGTAGTAGACGGGGACCTCGTAGACCTCGCGCAGCTTGGCCCCGGACTGCGCCGGCGCGTCGACCGGCCCGCAGTCCGGACCGTCGATAGCGACGTCGGCGCCGGCTTCGAGCACCAGCACGCGCTTGCCGGAGCGCGCGAGCCGCGCCGCCAGCACGCCGCCGCCTGCCCCCGAGCCGACGATGATGTAGTCGAACGGCGTCGTGTCCGGATTCGCCGCCAGGGCGAGCAGGTCCGGGGTCGAGGCGTTCGCGGTGGCCATCGCTACAACGTCCTCAGGAACGCCTTGAGCTGCACCTTCTCCTGGTCGCTGAGCCCCTCGGCGAACCAGTGCCCGCGATCGAGGACGTAGTCGGGGCACTTGCTCGCCTTGAGCAGCGGCAGGGCCGCCTCGCGTTCGAACGCCTGCAGCGCCTTGGCGCCCTGCAGGTGGTCCTTGTGGATCGCCAGCAGGCCACGGGCGAGACCGGAGAAGCCGCCGATCAAGTCACCGGCCGGCGCTTCGGGATTGATGCTCCACAGCAGGTTGACCGGCATCCCTTCGGGGAAGGGCGCCAGCATGGCGGCGGTGTCGATGCCGACGAGCTTGCCGCCGACGAAAAGGCGGAGCACGACGCCGAGGAAGACGAGCAGTACGGCGAGCCCGTAGAGCAGCGGCTTCCAGGTCCACGGCGCCTTCCTGCTCAGCACCAGCCAGATGAGCAGCGCGATGCCGAGCAGCAGCAGCGGCACCAGCCAGAGCGTCCAGTAGATGGTATAGATGCGGGTGACGGCGAGGACGCTGGCGATGATCAGCGCCAGCAGCAGGTAGACGAAGCCGGCCGCGCGCGGCCCGGCCAGGAGCGCCAGCAAGACCAGCACCAAGGCAAGGATGATCCACAGCCAGAAGGTGAGGAAGCCGGTCCAGAAGCTGCCCAGCACGCCCACCAGGATCGGCTTGACGAAGCCGCGAGCGAAGATGAGGCTGGTGGCGGCGGTCGAGCGGTAGATGAAGCCGGGGTCCTTGCCGGCGAGGTCGGGACGGTGGTACCGCAGGTCGCCCTCGGCGTGCTGCGGCGAGGGCACGCGCCGCTTCGACTTCCACAGCAGCTTGTCGATGGAGTCGTCGAACGAGGCCAGGCGGCCGGCCACCGACGGATCGTTGTTGAACAGGCCCAGCGTATTGTTATGCAGCAGCGGCGAGGTGCCCCAGATGCTGATCAGCGTCGCCGGCCGGTAGTACCCGGGGCCGCCTCCCGGCGGGTAATAGACATCGTTGTTCCCCCAGTCGTCGGTGGGCTTGCCCGACCAGGGGTTGTAGAAGTGCACCGCGCCCACCGCCGGCAGCGCCTTGTAAGTGTCGGACGAGAAGTTGTCCCACACCTGGCCGCGCATGGCGTTGGTGCCCACCGAGCGGCCGGAGTTGGTGCCCACCAGCGTGATCGGCACGCGGATGTCGGTGGACATGTAGTTGTTGGCGAGGAAGTCCTCGCCGTCCGGGGGGGTGGCGGCCAGCGCCTCGATGCGGCGGCGGTAGTCGGCGAGCGCCGGGCTGGCGCGGAACGCCTCCCAATCGGCGAAGGTCTGCGGCAGGGTGTACTCCGCCGGCCCGTCGGCGGGTGGCGCGCCCTTCGTCGACCAGTTGGGGTCGAAGTGGAGCGCGAAACCCGCCGGCTGCTTGCTCGAGTGGCAGATGGCGCAGTTCCGCAGGTAGACCTTGCGCCCCTCGACCGCCAGCGGCGCCTCGCGGGCGATGATCTCCGCGCCGCCTGGGGCGTCGGCGAGTTTCATCGGCGTGGTGATCGGCACCCCCTGCGCCGGGCTCTCGCGGGTGAAAAAGCTCGCCAGGTAGGGGATGCGGTAGTCGTCGCCGACGTTCCAGAACACCGAGTTGTCGATCAGGTTGCGCACGTTGAATGGGCGCTGCGGCTTGAAGCCGATGATGGCGTTGTGGCAGCGGAACCACTCTTCGGGGAAGGTGCCGATGTTGATGTAGACGCGGGAGAGGGCGCCGAAGACGGCGACGCTGTCGGCGCCGTCGAGCAGGACGCGGGGCGTGTGGCGCGGGTTGGTGCCCGGCGTATCCTCGATCGTAGGGATCAGCAGGTTGTCCTTGCTCTGCTGCTCAGGCGGATTGAGCTGGGCGCGCTTGAGGCGCGCCGGCATCGCGAAGATGTTGGTGATGGTGTTGGCGTTGTTGATCTGGTCGGTGCTCACCAGCGAGGTGTCGATGGTGCCCGGCTGCTGGCTGGCGAGGAACTGGTAGAGCGCGTTGTTCTCGCGGGTGAGGTTGGCGAAAGCCTTGCTCGCCCGCCAGAACTGGTTGCCGATGGTGCTCGACATGTTGGCCCACTCCGGCCGCTCGGGATCGGCGGGCGGGTTGAGCGGGTGCGGCGCGATGTGGCAGAAGCCGCACGACATGCTGACCCGGAACGGGCGGATGAGCTTGGGATCGGAGGCCACCCGCACGTCTTCGTAGTAGGCGCTGCCGTTGCTCACCACCCGGCTCTGCCAGTACGTGCGCGCGGTCGCCGCGTCGTCGGTATCGCCGAAGAAGTCGGGGTTGGGCATCAGGCGCAGGCCGACGATTCCGCTCGGGTAGCCGTAGACGGTGTAGTCGAGCCCATCCTTCGGCAACTGCGCCAGCACCGATTCGTAGAGCTTGGGATCGCCGGGCTTGAACAGCGGCTTCGGCGGGTGGTGGGGATCGACGGGCGGCCCCTGCTCCAGCTTGCCGGTCTTGGGATCGATGTCGGTGGGCGGCTGCTTGAGGATGATCTTGTCGCCGTCGGCCTCGTCGAGGTAGAGACCGAGGATGCGCTTGTCGGGGTTGGTCTGCGCCTTCATGCCCGGCTGGTTCATCAGCCCGGCGGTGGCGAAGCGCCGGTAGCGCTGGCGCGAGTCGAGGAGGATGAGGAAGTCCTCGAGGCCGTAGCCCTGCTCCTGCAGCCAGCCCCAGAAGGCTTCATTGCCCTCGCCCCAGAGGATCCAGGTGTTCTGGCCTTGGATCCCCTTGCGGCCCTCGGTATCGATCTGGCCCGCGGCGCCAGCCCAGTCGAACGGCGCCAGCCTGCCGTCCTTGCCGGCCACCATGTCGACCTCGCTGAAGACGTTGCGCGTCTCGGCTGGGAAGCAGTGCTTAGTGCGCGGGGTGATCGGGGTCCCCCGCATCGTCTTGCCGCCCTTGGCCTCGTCCAGCGGCGCGCCGGGGTCGGGCTTGTCCCAGCCCGCCTGCGAGCCCGGCACGTGGCTGGCCGCAGGGTACCGATTGTCGTCGGCCTTGGCCTGGGAGCAACCCAGCGTTACCAGGCAGAGCGCCAGGCTCGCCAGCAGGCCCAGGATGGCTCGATCACGGTGGGAAGGCAGCAATCGGTTCCGGCTCGGTTGTCTCATCGGTTTTCCCTCGCAGGTACGCAAGTGATCACGACCCAGGCTGACCCGTCTAGACGGACGCGAGACGACGAATTCGCCCTTACTGAACAAAGTGATATGACATCATCTCACAATCTGCGCCGGCTAGCTAGCCGCGAGACACACGATGTCCGGTCAGAAGGCCCTACCCTGATCGGTGAATTGGCGCCGGCCCGGGTGCCGAGGGCTCTGCCGCGATGAGCCTGCCGTCCATAGCTCAATTCCAATGTTTCTTTGGGGCTGCGTGACACCAAATAGCTTGGCCGCTCTTCTTGGGTGACGTTGCGATCTTCTATGAGCTTGCGGACGGCAATCATGAGAGTCGAGCGAACACGAAGATGCTCGGCTTCAGCCTCCTCAAAGCCTAGGGCTCTGAAGACGTCAGCGGTTACGAACGGGCACGCGCGGTCTACTGCAAGCGCCAGGTAGAGACTGTCTGAGCGACGCTCACGCTGGCGTAGATCCGCGGAGGGTGCAGGGCTGACATCGTTCGCTGTTAGGGTCGTACGGCAGTCTTTTCCCTGGCACCGAACGTTCACGGGGCGCTGACGGTTGCGCCACGCTCACGTCACCGCCGGCTCATAGCCTCCCTCGTGTGAGCGTTTCCCAGGCTTTCCTCCTCCTCATTTCCATGGCTCTCGGCACTGCCGCCGGGCCGCCCACTGAGCTGCGGCTCCCAGAGATCTTCGGTCTCGTGGGTGCCCGCGGGCTGGAGTTTTCGGCCAAGGCCCGCGGGCTCGAAGGCCAACGGGTCCGCGTCGCCGGCTACATGGTCCGGCGTGACGAGAGCGCCGCCGGAGCCTTCCTGCTGGCTCCGGTCCCCGTCCAGATCGACGACGAGGAATACGGCCTTGCCGATGACCTGCCGGCTGCGACGATTCTCGTCGAAGCCCCCGCTCTGGCCGGCAAGCCGATCCCCTACACCTCGCGGCGGCTGGCGTTGACCGGCGTCCTGAGGCTCGGGCCCCGCCAGGAGCCAGACGGCCGAACCTCGTTCGTACGGCTCGTCCTCGACGAGCTTCCCTCCGACTTTACCTTGCCATGAAAGGAGATCCACTTTGCTGCGCAACCTCCTGTTCCCGCGGGCCCTGGTGCTCGCCGCCGCCCTCTCCGTGGTGCCGGCTCTCGAAGCCGCGCCCAGCGTCACCCGCCTGACTCCGCCCAGCAACCTTTTCGCCAGCGGGACGGCGCGCCCGGTCGTCGCGCGTTTCCTCCCAGGCCAGCGCTTCGATCTTCAGGCCACGATCGTCCCGGACAGCGGGCATCATGTGTCCGGAGTGACTTTTCGGGTCGACGGCACGCCGGCTGCCGGATCGGTGAGCCTCACTCCCGCCACCGCGAGTAGCGCCCCCGTCGGCGCTGTGGTGGCGACGCTGCGCACGTATGCGGTCCACAATGCCGGCCTGCACACCTTGAGCGTGAAGGCGACACAGGACGACGGCGCGAACGTCGAGCGGCAGGGCAATTTCGAAATCGTCGGTTTCGGTCCGCGCAATCAGAAACAGGCGGCCAAGAACGTGATCGTCATGATCGGCGACGGCATGGGAATCGCGCATCGCACGGCAGCGCGGCTCATGCTGCGGGGTGTGCTACAGGGCAAGGCCAACGGCCTCCTGGCGATGGACACCTTTCCTTACACCGGGCTGGTGATGACCTCGTCGTTGAACTCGATCGTCACCGACTCCTCGCCGGGTGCGGGCTGCTACTCCACGGGCAATAAGTCCAACAACAACCAGCACGGGGTGTTCCCGGACGATACGGTGGACAACTTCGACAATCCGCGCGTCGAGTCGATCGGCGAGTATCTGCACCGCACCCGCGGAACCTCGCTCGGCATCGTCACCACCGCCGACGTGTTCGACGCCACCCCCGGGGCTTTCGGCTCGCACACCCAGAACCGCGCCGCCGGCACGGGAATCGTCGACCAGTATCTGGACGAGCGCGCCAAGACGGGGCTTGCCGTGCTTTTGGGCGGCGGGCGGAAATGGTTCCTTCCCAATTCGACGCCGGGCTCGGTGCGCTCCTCCTCGACGGACTATCAGCTCCCGCAAGAGATGGCGGCCGGCTGGGGCGTGCCGCAAGGAACGCTCGACCCGCAGCGTGATCTGCTCTCCGACTTCGAGGCCGCCGGTTTCGACTACGCGCCGGACGCCTCGTCGCTGGCGAGCGCCTACCCGCATTCCTCCAAGCTGCTGGGCCTCTTTGCCCTGTCCAACATGAACGTGGCGATGGACAAGATCGCCGGCCGTCGCGGCACCTCGACGCTGGTCGACGATTATGGTTTTCCCAACCAGCCGATGCTCGACGAAATGACGACGGCCGCCCTCAAGGTGCTGTCCCGGAATTCGAAAGGCTTCGTGCTGATGGTCGAAGGAGCGTCGATCGACAAGCAGGCTCACAACATGGACAGCGACCGGTGGATCCTCGAAACCATCGAGTTCGACCGGGCGATCGGAGTGGCGCGGGACTTCGCCAGGCAAAACCCGGATACCCTGGTCATCGTCACCGCCGATCATGAATGCGGCGGCGTCAACATCATCGGTGCGGCGACGGTGTCGAACGCTGAGCTGCAAGCGCGGGCGAGCGCGAACGCCGGTGTCGCGCAGCTACGGGCCGGCGTCGTAGGAACCTACGATGCCGCGGGCTTTCCGCGCTATACCATCGCCGAGGACGGCTATCCGGTGACCACCAACGTCGATCGCCGGCTGCTCATCGGCTATGCGGCCGACGCCGACCGCAACGAGGACTGGATGACCAATCCGCAGCCGCTGCGCGACAGCCAGCAGCCGTTCAACGGCTCGGCACCGCTCAACACCTACCCGAACACCCCGATGGACCGCGACCAGGCCGGCGGCTTCAAGGTGACCGGCCAGATCGCCGACGCCATTGCGGCGCACACCGCGTCGGACATCCCTGTGTCCGCCTTCGGTGCCGGCGCCTACCTCTTCACCGGGGTCATGGACAACACGGACGTCTTCTTCAAGATCATGCAGGCCGTGCAGGCCGACCGCTAACCTCTCCCAATCCTATTCTCGCCGGGCGGCGTCGACTCAAGGCGCCGCCCGGTTCGGAAGCGTAAATCCGACGCAACAGGAGGTATACTGTCCAGGCCATCGTCGCGACGCCTACGAAATCGCCCGGCTGTACCGCGACGTCTACGAAGGCACCAGCGAGATGCAGCGGCTGGTGATCGCGCGGAGCTTGTTGACGGGGTAGCTGGGAGCGAGGGTGTCTCTCCCCTTCAGGCCCCCTCAGCTCAAGGCTCTGAGATGACCTCTTCGACGGTAGACGCTTGAAGCGCTCGCAGCAGCCACCGGTCCAGCCGCGCGAGGTCCTTACTGCTCAAGATCTCCTCCTGCTGCTCCTCGCTCGAAGTGACACCGCGCGCTGTCAGGATCTTGAGAATCGACTCCGCCTTCCCCTTGGCTTCTCCCAGAATTTTTCCCTGGGCTTCTGCCTTGGCTCGCGCCTCGGCTTCCCGCCTGAGGAGCTCCGGATTGCCTTGGGCAGCCAGGCCTTTCACCACTGCAATGGCTGCCGCCCCGGCATCGAGCAGAGCCGCCACCGGAAGCGGCGTCACCAAGCAGGGATCCTCGATCTGCGAGTCCCGGTCCAGCGTTCGCCAGCTCCCGCTCTCAGCAGACCACTCGCAGACTCGCGGACGCTTGAGGAAGATCGCGAAGATACGGCGCACACCTCGGCGGTTCATCCGCTCCGCCTTCTCCGTTACGTCCCCCACGTCCTGTTCCGAGACCACCTCGAAGGCGATCTCTTCCAGGTACCGCGCGCCGGTTTCGGCATCGATGCCGTCCCGGCGCACGCAGATATCGGTGGCGAAGTCCGAATCTTCGTCGACGCGAGTCAGCAGCTCCGCCGCCGCGGTATAGCCGGCGGCAACGCAAGCTCCGACGACCTGATCGACAGTGCTTTGCCGGTCCGCGTGAGGCGGAAGGGCAGGCATCGCGACCACCCGGCGGCCACCAATGATCTCGTCGCGGGTGACCTCCGGCTCCACCAGATGATCGTCGACTTGCGGGAAGGAGCCACGGCCCGGCAGGCGCTGTGGGGGGCTCCCACCCCCGCGGCCCGGAGCTCTGAGGCTGTAGCGCGTGCGGCTCTCGTCCATGCCCAGCATCATACCAAGGAAGTGGGATCCTCGTTTGGCTTGGCCCTCGACCACTCCCGACTCGGCATGGGGCCCAGGTGGCGGGCATCAACGGGCCCTGGAACTGGAGGTGGCCTACGCCAAGGAGCGGGTGCAGTTCGGCAAGCCCCATCGCTGCCAATCAGGCGATCCAGTTCAAGCTGGCGCAGATGGCGACCGACCTCACCGCGACCTGCGTCCTCACCTGGGCCGCCGCCCTGGCGGAGCGCACCTCGCGAGGCGGCCGTCTCGCCGCCCAGGCCAAGGTTTTCGCCTCCGAAGCTGCCAACCGGGCCTGCCAGGAAGCCCTCCAGATCCACCGCGGCAACGGCTTCCACGAGGACTACGAGATCGCCCAGCTGTACCGCGACGTGCGGGTGACGACGATCTACGAAGGCACCAGCTAGCGACGCGGCTTGGTCGCCGCGAACGGATGTTTTGAGCCGACCGTTCTCCCGGGGGCTTAGGGCCGCGGAGTGCTCTTAGGATATCCTTCCTTGAAGGGCCAGGGCAGTCCAGATTTACCTCAGCGGGCGATTAGCGACGATGTCAGCCACCAATGGATTTTCGGCAGAGAGTGCCCGGCCCTGGCGAATCTTCCTCTCCTCAACCCGGACTGATCTTGAGCCTCACAGGGAGGCCGTTGCTAGGGCAGTCCTCAGCATGGGCAGTCTTCCTGTGCGGATGGAGACCTTCGGCGCCGAGCCGGACGCGCCGTTCGATGTTTGCCTCCAGAAGGTGGGTGAATGCGAGGCTCTAGTAGTCATTGTGGGTCATCGTTACGGCTGGGTGCCCTCTGTCGAAAAAGGCGGGGACGGGGAAAAGAGCATGACCCGGATAGAGGTAGAGACAGCGATCGGCTTGGGCCGCGAGGTCTACGCGTTTCTTATCGAGGACGACCAACGGGGGCCCGGGCGTCGGGAGCAGGACGACCTGGAGGATCCGGCCGTCAACAGCGATCCCGCCAAAGTGGCTAAGGTGGTCAAGGGAATCCAGGGGCTTCAAAGTTTCAGAAAGATGCTCCTCGATGTTTCGACGGTAGCCAAGTTCAAGAATCCGGACGACTTGGCTACCAATGTCGTCTCGGCGCTTCATAAGTGGGCAAATCGAAAATGGGAGACTGATCTAAGGCTCGAGACCCTGCAGGCACGGGCCGACCAGCACATTCGAGAATCATTGGAGTCGCATGGATATCGTTTCGACTGGGACGTGCGGGAGGGGAATGCCGAGCGGGAGCTTTTTCTCGATGCGGAGACAGCCTCAGAATCTGCGGAGGAGCGCGGTCTCGTCGAGCGCCGCTCAGCGGTGCTACTGAAGGGCCGTAGCGGGCAGGGCAAGAGCTGGCGTCTCTACCGTTTGGGGCACGAGCTGGTTGAGCAAGGGAAGCTTGCGATATTGGTGTCGGCTGGTGGGGAAGTGAAGTCTGATATCCAGGAGATCACCGCCATCGTCAACCGGCAGCTTCTGGTCTCCGCGTCAGGCAGCTCCCTCTCCAAGATTCAGGCGATCCTGCGGCAGCGAGCTCCAAATCTTCCCGAGCCCTGGCTCACCGTCCTCATCGACGGAGTGAAAGACGAAAGCTATGCCCTGAGCCTCCTTTACTATCCTTGGGAGGAGATGGGACTTCGAGTGGCCCTTGCCTGCCGCTCGGTCGAAAGGTCCAGCGATCAATCCGAGGCACGAATTCTGGAGGTCCCGAGCTTCACGCTCCGGGAGCTCAACCGGTACCTGAGACTCCGTCTTGGAGAGGCACCCAGCTTTCCCAAGTACATAAGGGATTTACTGACGCTGCCTCTTTACGCGAAGCTGTACTGCGATCTTGGCCGACAGGGTGCGGTGTGGAGATCTCCTAACGAGTACCGTCTTTTCGAACAGGTCTGGCTTTCGAAGACAAAGGAAGCGCCTCTCGCAGCCTCGGCGCTAGCTGCGCTGGCCTCCCGTCTCCCGGAGGACACCGTCTATCCCTGGCCGCTGTCGCTGGTCTGGGCGGCTGGTTTGCGGGACAAAGAAGTCCATGGACTCGTCGACTCAGGGTTCCTGCGCTGGACGGACTTCGGACGAAGCCTCGAGATCGAGGATGACCGCGTTCTCAACTGGGCATTGGCCGAGGGGTTGGTCAGTGCCTTGCGCGGAGGCGAGATCACGGCAGAGACCCTCCCGTCCCGGGCCATTCAAGGCCAATCTGCCTCGGCTCTGACACGAAGGCTCAATTATGCGGCGATGGACACTCTGTGGTTGATGGCGGCTCCCGAGCTCAAGCTGGACGGGGCGATCGCACAGTTTCTGAATCGACTGTCCCAAGAGTGGGACACGGACCAGCTTCGCGAGAACCTCTTCACCCTGGGACCTCGCATTACGCCTCACCTGATTGCGGGAATCGCCGCGACTCCCAGCCCTGATGAGGTGGAAGAATGAGCCATATCTATACCGAGATCCTCAAGCGAATTGAGGATCCGAGCCTCTCAATTCGAGCGGTGAGCCTACTCCAGAGCCCCAATTCCGTGGCGCAGGAGGCAGCGGTTGAGCTGCTGGCGAAGTTTCCGTCCGCGGCCGCGCTCGACAAGCTTTGGGAGATCCGGTGCTCTCTCGAAGGTGACAAGAGCCGCTTCCTCTATCTAGTCGAGGTTGAAGCCGCCCTGTCCGCCTGCATCAAGCTGATGCCAGAGTGGCTCCTTCGGATGATTCCCCGTACGGATCCCAGCAAGGAGCCCTTCGCGGCCTTGGTGTACCTGTTTGCCCAGCTTGAGGAAGTCGAAGGTGGAGAGGAGGTCTGGCGCGAGTTGCGTGAGACGGTCTTCGAAAAGACCCCCCCAGAGGAGAGACGGGCAATTCTCTATGCCAGTGAAGCCTTCCGAGATGTGGAGGCGATGAAGAGGTACAAGGACACGGTTCGTGAGGACGACGACCTGATCGCACCGGCTGCCTTGCGCCTCTGGGGGCTTATCGATCCCCCTACCGCGATCGCTGCATTGGCCGAAGCTCCCTTCGTCACGGCTCTGCTTTTTGGTCGCGCCTGGTGGCTGCCCCAGCTTCTGAGCTTCGACTACAAAGAGACCTCGACGATGTTGCGCCGGCGCATTGAGAGCCACGAGAATCCCTGGACCGTCGCCGGGGTCTACGACGGACATCAGAACCTGATCACGCCAGAGATCCTCGACTTCCTGCTGCAGGATACTCACGCCCGGCTGAAAGAGGCTGTTTCGAGCTCGGAGCCCGAGAGACGCGATCGGCTCGCCCGGCCGCTCCGTTTCCTGGCCAAGACGGCGGCGATCCACCTGCTTGCCCGTTTCGAGGTGCTTCAAGGCACCGCCTTCGAGGACGACCTAGTCAAATACCTGGTGGCCCAAGGGCCCAACGATGAGGGGTGGTACCGCTGGACGGTCTGGGACGGGATCACCGTCCTTCAAAGGATCGGCGGTCGGGGTTTCACCCGCTTGGCCAACTTCTACCTCGAAGCTGCTCAAACGCGGCTCGGCATCCGGGACGGCTTGATTCTGGGTATTCAGCGGCCTGACGATACGACGAGGAGCACGGTGCGGGCGATCGCGAACGATCCAGAGAAGGGGGGAGCGCTCGAAGAAGGATTTCCGCTGGTTCAGTACGAGGCTGTCAAGGCTCTGGCCGCCTTGGCAGATTGGCGCGAGATGGCCAAAGCATCGATGCGTCTGGGGCTCAAGACTCCGCGGTCGCTGCCCGAGTATTTTCCTGGCCATGTCTGGACGGACGAGGAGCTCGACGAGGTCCTTCCTGACCTCTTCTCGGACACGCCATCCTCTGGGGCAATTCTGACGGCAGGATTCAGCCGGCGACCTCTAGGTGCTCGATTCCGCGAGATCTATGAATCGGTCGAGAAGAGCTCCGAGCAAGCGTTGGCTTGCCTCTTGTCCCTTGAGCTCTTGGCTGAGCCTGAGTCGGAGCCCCTGTTCTTAGAAAATCTAGACTCGCCACAGAATGGCTGGGTGGCTGCCAGGGCTCTCCACGCCCTGAACAGCCAAGCGGGAAACGAGGCGCTTCTTGACCGCCTGGCTACGATCGGTGACAAAGGGGGAAGTGACCAGCAACTTCTCGCGATGAACCTTTTGATTCGGCAGGACACTCGACAGAGGGCCGCCGAGCTGCTTTGGAAGCTTCTGGAAGACAGGGAAGACCTCCTCTACTACACCGCGGACACGCTCGAATACTTCAGCGTTCTGGATGACCCGCAGGTTCGAGAGCTCCTCATCTCCGTGGCGAATACCGACCAGAGGAACACCTGGCATGGAGGCAGCAGGCACGCGGCGATCAAAGCCCTCATGCCCTCGGAGCCCGAGGAGGCTCTTCGAGCAGCGAAAGCTCTGTTCCTTTCGGACGATCCCGAGAGGCTCCTTTGTCCGGAAACGCTACTGCAGGTCAATAGGGAGGAGGCGATTGCACAATTTCGAAAGATCCTCCCCGAAACCGAGGACTTCCTGCTCCTGGCTGCTATCAGTGAGGCCCTGGACCGGCAGGGCTTGGCGCGCATCGTCGGCGACTGGCTCGGCGACCCCTCCGCCAGGACCCGCCAAGGAGCCTGCTTCTTGACCGAGACCCTCCAATGGTCAGACGAGCTTGAGCGCTCGGTGGCGAAACTTCTAGATGATCGGAGTTGGGACGTTCGAGCGGCGGCCCGCGGCGCGCTCGGATGGTTGTGGCGTTCTCGGGAAGTGTTTCGTGTGAAGGAGGAGGCGATCGGGGAGAAGGACTTCGCTCGCCGCTGGACGCTCGTCGACGCGGCTTTCACTTTAGGGTATCCGGGCGTGGTTCCTGGCTCAGGCATCCCAAGCTGGTTGGGGCCGATGATCATTCTGCAACCCTACGCACTTCGTCAGCACGCCTTCACTAAGCTCGAGGAAAAGCGGAAAAAGGTGAAGGACAAGCTAGAAAAGCGGGAGAGAGCATAGGTCCTGCGCCCAGCGGTTGGGTTGAAGGACAATCCACTGGCGTAAGGCATTGTGTCAGTCATTTACAGCTCCTCCTTCCACCTCTCCCGGTGTGGAGGGGTGGGAGGGCCAGGGTGATGAGGACAAACGGCTCGGACAGCAATCCGACCTGCTTCCGGGCGCCTCCTTATCGGGAGCGTAAATCCGACGCAACCCCCAGTATACTGTCCGGGTCATGGAGAGCCCTGTCGTCCTGTTCCTCGCCCTCCTCGCCTTCGGCCTGGGAATCGCCGCGGCCTGGCTCCTGGGCCGCCTGCGGCTGCAGGCCGAGGTAATCCGCCTGCGCACCCTGCTTGAAGCCGAGCGGCAGGCGGGCGGCGAAAAGCTTCGTCTCTTGAACGAGACGCAAGGCCGGCTTTCGGACACCTTCAAAGCGCTCTCCGCCGATGCGCTGCAGAGCAACAATCAAAGTTTTCTCCATCTTGCGAAGTCCGCCCTCGAAACCTTTCAGGAGGGTGCGCGGGGCGATCTCGAACGGCGCCAGCAGGCGATCAGCGAGCTCGTCAAGCCGCTGCGCGAATCGCTCGACAAGGTGGATCAGAAGATCCAGGAGATCGAGACGGCCCGCGCCGTGGCCTACTCGGGCCTCGCCGATCATTTGAAAACCCTGGCCGGCGCCCAGGCCAGCCTGGAGCGGGAGACGACGCGGCTGGTGGGCGCTCTGCGCAACCCGGGGACAAGAGGACGATGGGGAGAGATCCAGCTCCAGCGGGTGGTGGAGATGGCGGGGATGGTGGCCTATTGCGACTTCGCCGTGCAGGCCACGGTCGCCACCGAGGACGGCCGCCAGCGGCCCGACCTGGTGATCCGCCTGCCCAACCAGAAGAACCTCGTGATCGACGCCAAGGCTCCCCTGGACGCCTATCTCGACTCCCTCGACGCGCCCGACGAGGACAGCCGCAAGGCCCGGCTGCGGGATCACGCGCGGCAGATCCGCAGTCATCTCACCAAGCTGGCGGCGAAGAGCTACTGGGCGCAGTTCGAGCCGGCGCCGGAGTTCGTGGTCCTCTTCCTGCCGGGGGAGACCTTCTTCAGCGCCGCCCTGGAGATGGACCCGAGCCTGATCGAAGTCGGCGTTGAGCAGAGAGTGATCCTGGCGACGCCCACCACGCTCATCGCCCTCCTGCGGGCCGTGGCCTACGGCTGGCGTCAGGCGCAGGTGGAAGAGAGCGCGCAGCAGATCAGCGACCTGGGCAAGACCCTCTACGAGCGCCTTCGGGTTTTCGCCGCCCATCTCGGCGCCATGGGCCGCAACCTCGGGCAGAGCGTCGACTCCTATAACAAGGCCGTGGGCTCGCTGGAGGCGAGGGTCCTCCCCGCCGCCCGCCGCTTCAAGGAGATGGGAGCGGCCGGCGGGGACGAGATCGAGACGCTGGAGATCGTAGACAAGACGACGCGGGGCGTGGAGGGGGAAGTAGGACCGGAGATGTAGGGCCGGGACTCCGCAGAGTCTTGCAAAGAGGCAGCTGCGACTCCTCTGGCGCCCGGGATTGAAATCCCCGGCTACCCACGGTAGTCCCTACGGGACCCAGGAGAAGGAACTGCGATCCGTAGGGAACACCGTCGGTAGCCCAGGATTTCAATCCCGGGCGACGTAGGCGTCGTCGTCAACCATTTTTGAGACACCCTCATAGAGGGCCTTTTACAGGTACACGTCGACCTTCGACTTCGCCTTCAGCTCCTTGATCCTCGCCTGCACGCTTTCCTGGGCCTGCTTCTGCTTGAGCATCATGCCGATGCGGTCCTTGACCTGCTCGTAGGGAACCTGGGCCGCGGCCTGGCGCTCCAGGAGCTGGATGATCTGGTAGCCGTAGGGGCTCTCCACCACCGGGCTGATCTCGTTGGGTTTCAGGGCCATGGCGGCTTTCTCCATGGCCGGCGGCGCCTGTCCTTGCGCGACCCAGTCGAGATCGCCGCCGCGGACCTTGGAGGTGGGATCGTCCGAGTTGGCCGCGGCGAGCTTTGCGAAGTCGGCGCCGCCCACGATCTGCTTGCGGAGATCCTCGGCCTTCGCCTTGGCCTTTTCCCTCTCGGCGGGGGTGGCCGTGGTCTTGACCGCGACCAGGATGTGACGCAGGTGCATGCGGTCGGGCGAGTGGATCTGATCCTTGTTCTTGTCGTAGAAGTCCTTGGTGGCCTGATCGGAGACCGGAGCCTTGGAGATCACCTGGGTCTCGACGTATTTCTGCACGGCGAGCTGGTCGCGGGTCTGCTGGCGCAGAAGCGCCTCGGTCAGCCCGGTCTGCTTGAGAGCCTTCTGATAGACCTCTTCGCTGGGAAACTGCTTCTTGCGCGCCGCCACCTGCTTGTCCAACTCCTGCTCGGTGGGACCGATGTGCTGGGCCTTGGCTTCCTGCTGGAGCAGGGTGATGCCGATCAGCTCGTCGAGCACCCGGCGGTAGACGTCCGGGGTCAGGGCGACGGGCTGGCCTCTCTGGGCCAACTGCATCTGAACCACCTGCGCGCCCTTGAGGAGGTCGTCTTTCTTGATCGCCTGACCGTTCACCTTGGCCACCACGTCGGGCATCTTGTCCGCCGTCATCGTCGCGGCGGCTGGGTTGGCCGCCGGATTCAGGTTGAAGGTGGGGGAGCTCGCGGCGGGCGTCTGCCCCGGCTGGCCCGGTTGCCCCGGGGTGGCCGACGCGGTGGAGGAGGCCGCTCCGGGCGTCGCCTCCGTCTTCTTGTCAGCCGGTTTACAGGCAGTCCAGGCGGCGAGCAGCAGGGCGAGCCCCAGGACAAGGAACATCGAGCGGGGCATGGTCTTCTGGTTCATTTTGGCTTCCTTGAAAGGCGGAGAGCAGGGGGGCCGCCGCCGAATGTGAGCGGGGAAGTGTAGCAGAGGGTGCGTCAGAGATGTATCGACGGCCGGGCCCTCAGGCCCCGCGCAGCGTCCCCGCCGGTTCGATCCGACTCGCCCGGCGGGCCGGGACGTACGCGGCGGCCAGGCAACCGGCGACCAGCAGAAGGGCGGCGCCGGTGAGCACAGAGAAGGCGGCCGGCTCTGGAAGTGAGGGCCGGGCACGGTCGCCGCCCGCGCCCGGCCTATCCGGCTTCAGCCGCCGTCTCGACGACTACGGGCAGTAGTTCCCCTGGCCGTCCGTGCAGTCGCCGTCGATGAAGGTGTAGGGATCGGGGCATTGATGGTTGAACCTGCAGCAGGTCGCCATGCTGGCCCAGCACTGACCGCTGTAGAAGATGTTGTCGCAGTAACTCCAGCAGGTGATGGGAGCCGTGGCCTGGGCACTATGAATGCCCCCGGTTACGACCGCCAGCAGAACCACCAACAGACCCACGAGGCGAAGGATCTTCATGCAGAGCTCTCCTTTTCCTGACCCGGCCAAGCCTGGTCTGGCTTGCCCGATGACGCCTGGTAATTTCGCGTCGTCGAGTATACCGCAGGATCGCGGATTGAACCTGCGCGGGACTCCAGGGCCTCCCGGCGAGCTCCGGCGGCTCGCTGTGGCGCCCAGCGAGCACCTTGAAAGGCAAGCGGCTTCTTCTTGGAGTCAGGAAGTGCTATGCCGCTTTGCCTGTCCCATGTCTTCGAGGAGGATCGAAATGATGGCAAAGTCTCGTGCTTCACTGTGTCTCCTGCTGTTGGTAGTGAGCTCCTTGCTGAGCGTTCCGGCCATGGCCCAGGTCGCGAAGCAGGGCAACGACGTCCTGTCGTCTCTCTCCTTTTTGCACGAAAAATTGCGTCAGGGCGATGAGTCCGAGCCGCTGGACAATGCCCGGGCCGTCGTCGACAGAGCGCTGCAGAACAGTTGGGATGCCTTCCGCATCGGCGTCGGTCCGAACGCCGACTGGAACGCCACGATCGATAAGCGTACCGGCCTCGTAACCTTCGCCGAGGGCGGCAACGTGGCCTGGATTCCAGGCCGCGGCAACCACATGTCCACCCAGAGCCCCGGCAACGTGCTCTCGGGCAAGACGATCGACCTGGCTGCCCTGGATACGATCGCGCGCAGCTACATGCCGCGCGTCCAGCCTTTCTTCGGTATCGATCCGAAGAGTCTGGTCCTCAACCAGGGGCGGTCGGGGCAGCCGGCGAGCCACCTTTGGTTCGTGGATTACGACGTCGTCCTGGAAGGGATGCCCATCGAAGAGGCGCGCGTCGTCTTCCGCGTCAACAACGGCAACCTGATCCAGATCGGCTCGGAGAACCTGCCGGTCCCGGGCTCGAAGGTGCCGCCGACCCAGCTCACCAGCGCCCAGGCGCTGGCCGCGGTCTCCCAGTACATCGGCGGGTTCCAGGTGGGCGACTCCTTCCGCGACTCCGGCAGCCTCCACCTCCTGCCGGCATCGATCGAGAGCAACCGCTCGGCCGAGGGGTTCGACTTCGGTAAAGGCCGCGGCCTCGCCAAGGTCTGGCAGCTCGTCTTCCACCGCGACGGCGTGATGGGAACCTGGCGGGCGCGGGTCGACGCCTCGACCGGCGAGCTGCTCGAGCTGGCCGACATCAACGAGTACGCGACGGCCCAGGTCACCGGCGGCACGTACCTCAACTCGCCGGCCACCGGCCCTGAGGTGGTGCGGCCGATGCCCAGCGCCGCAGTCTCGACGGGCGCCACGACCAACTCGGCGGGCCTCTACAACTACAACGGCACTCCCGGCACCTGCGCCCTCACCGGCCCCTACGTGAAGATCACCGATACCTGCGGCGCGATCTCCCAGGGGACGACCGACAGCTTCGGCAACATCGCTTTCGGCAGCTCCTCGGGCACCGATTGCACGACGCCGGGCCACGGCGGAGCGGGCAACACCCACTCTTCGCGCGAGCAGTTCTATCAGGTCAACCGGATCAAGGAAGTGGTCCGTGGCTGGCTGCCGGGCAATACCTGGATCAACACGCAGCTTACCGTCAACGTCAACCTGAACCAGACCTGTAACGCCTATTGGAACGGCTCGACGCTCAACTTCTTCAAGTCGGGCGGCGGCTGCGCCAACACCGGCATGATCGCCGGCGTTTCGCTGCACGAGTTCGGCCACGGCATCGACCAGAACGACGGCACCGGCACTGCCACGGACGGGGCGACCGGCGAGTCCTATGGCGACACCACAGCTCTGATTGCCCTCCACGACTCCTGCCTCGGCGCCGGCTTCCTGAGTGGCAACTGCTCCGGTTACGGCGACGCCTGCACGGCCTGCACGGGTGTGCGCGACGCCGACTACGCCAAGCACGCCTCGAACACCCCGGCGACGCCGGACAACTTCATCCGCGTCCACTGCCCGAACGCCGGCCTCGGCGCCGGCAAGGGACCCTGCGGCAAAGAGGTTCACTGCGAGTCGTACGTGCCCACGCAGACGATGTGGGACCTCGCCGCCCGCGATCTGCCGAGCCCCGGCACCGGTGTGGCATGGACGATTCTCGATCGTCTCTGGTACCTCTCCCGTAACACCGCCACCAAGTCGTTTACTTGCACCGCCGGCACGACCTACACGTCGAACGGCTGCGGCGCGGGCTCGCTGTGGAAGGTGATGCGGGCCGTGGACGACGATGATGGCAACCTGAACAATGGCACTCCGCATGGCGGCGCCCTGTTTGCCGCCTTCAACCGTCACTCCATCGCCTGCACCACGGACGCCGGCGCCAGCACGACCTTCGCCGGCTGCACGCCCCCCGCGGCTCCGGCGTTGACCATCACTCCTGGCGACAACCTGGCCTCGCTCTCCTGGACGCCGGTCGGTTCGTCGACCTACAACGTATTCCGCAATGAGAACGGCTGCAACGCCGGCTTCACGAAGATCGCCAGCGGCACCACGGTCACCTCGCTCAGCGATTCCAACGTCGCCAACGGCCTCACCTACTACTACCAGGTGACCGCTATGCCCACGGGTAATGAGTCGTGCGCTTCGACTCCCTCGGCCTGCGTCTCGGTCTCCCCGGCGACTGGGCCCTGCGTGCCTCCCGCCGCTCCGGCGAGCCTGACGGCGACGGCCGGAGCCGGCAGCGTGGCGCTCTCCTGGGCCGCGGTGACCGGCGCCGTCGAATACCACGTGCTGCGCTCGGCGGCCACGGGCGGTCCCTACACCCAGGTCGGCGTCGCGAGCGGCACCACCTTCAACGACACTGGAGTGACCGGCGGCACGACCTACTTCTACGTCGTGCGCGCCGCCAACAGCTCCACCTGCGAATCGGGCAACTCTCCCGAGGCCTCGGCGACTCCGACCGCCTCACCGGGGAACTTCACGCTCTCGATCAGCCCCGCCTCGGTAACCGTGCCGCTGTTCGGCTCGTCGGCCACCTACACCGTGTCCGTCAACCGCACGGGTGGTTTCACCAGCCCGGTCACCCTTTCCGTGACCGGCCTTCCCTCGGGTGCCAGCGCCACGTTTACCCCCAATCCGGCGACCGGTGCCAGCTCGACCCTCAAGGTGACGGTCAGCATCTTCCCGCGCGGCACCTTTACCTTGACCGTGACCGGAACCGGCGGCTCGCCGACGCTCACCCGGACCGCCACGGCCACGTTGATCAAGAACTAGAACCAGGGATCGACGACCCTCACCGGCGGCGCCCTTTCGGGGGCGCCGCCTTTTTTATCACCTCGCCAGCCAGCGCCGCAGCAGCCAGCGGATCGACGGCGTCAGACGCGTGCGGGTGTAGGCGTCCGCCGCCTTCTTGATCGCCTCCGCCTGGGTTGGATAGGCGTGGATGACGCGGGCCAGGGTGCTCAGGCCGATCCCCGCGACCATCGCCAGGGTGATCTCATTGATCATCTCTCCCGCATGACGGGCGACGATCGTCGCGCCGAGAATGCGGTCCGTCCGCTCCTTGACGTGGATCTTCACGAAGCCGACTTCCTCGTCGTCGGCGATGGCGCGATCCACGTCGTGCATCGGGATGGTGAAGGTCTTCACCGGGATGTCCCGCTCGCGCGCCTCCCGGACATAGAGGCCGACGTGGGCGATCTCCGGATCGGTGTAGGTGCACCACGGGATGGTGAGCGCGCTCAGGCGCCGGCGCCCGAGGAACAGCGCGTTCTGGACCACGATGCGCGCCGAGGCGTCGGCGGTATGGGTGAACTTGTGCTCGAGGCAGACGTCGCCGGCGGCATAGATGCGCGGATTGCTGGTTTGCAGGAAATCGTCGACCCGGACGCCGGTGGTGGCGTCGTAGTCGACCCCGGCGGCCTCCAGGTTCAACCCCGTGACGTTCGGCACCCGGCCGGTGCCGGTGAGGATGGCATCGACGGCTACCGTGCTCCTGGAGCCCTCGCTGACCAGATCGACGAGCTTCTGTCCATTTTCCACGCGCACGTTGACGGCCGTGGTGTTCAGCCGTACCTCGATGCCGTCGCGCGCGAAAGCATCCGAGAGGATCTGCGCGGCGTCGCGTTCCTCCAGAGGCAGGAACATCGGCTTGCTCTGCGCGATGAGGGTCTGGGCTCCGAAGCGGCAGAACGCCTGCGCCAGCTCGCAGCCGAGTGGGCCGCCGCCGATGACCAGCAGGCGGCGGGGCAACGCGGTCAGGTCGAAGACGTTCTCGTTGGTCAGATAGCCGGCCTCGGGGAGGCCGGGAATCGAAGGCGTGTCCGGCCGCGCGCCGGTGGCGATCAGTGCCTTCCTGAAACGCAGTTTCGCGCCGTCCACTGTCACTCCATCGGAGCCGGTGAAGCGCGCCTCGCCGAAGTACACGTCGACGCCGGCGGCGCTCAGCCGGCGCACCGAATCGGCGAGGCTGATACGCGCACGAATCCCGCGCATGCGCTGCATCACCGCGGGAAAATCGACGCGGATCTCGGCCGGGACCTGGGCGCCGTACCGCTCGGCATTGCGCATCTCGGCGTACAGGCGCGCGGTGCGGAGGATCGCTTTCGACGGCACGCAGCCGGCATTGAGACAGTCGCCGCCGAGCAGGGTACGCTCGATCACCGCCACCTTCGCGCCGAGCGCCGCCGCGGCGTGCGCCGCGACCAGGCCCGCCGTGCCGGCACCGACGACCACCAGATTGTAGGGTACCAGAGGCGTCGGATTGCGCCATCCGGAAGGGTGCACATTTTCCAGCCGCCGGCGCTCGTACGCGTCCTGGGGAATCGTCGGGGATGGGGCGTTCTGTTGCATCGTGGCGATTCGTCGATGGAGGGGTTTCTACAGCCAGCCGCCGCGGAATCCGGCACGCCGCAAACCGGCACCGACATAGGGGCAGTCCCGCATCAGACGCCAGATCAGTTGGCTGCGATGGTTTTCGATCATCATCACCACGATGCCCTGGTCGAGCCCGAAATGGCCGGCCGAAACCCAGGCCGGCCGGCCGGCGCCGGCGAGGGTGGGATTGAAACTGCTCCGGTACTGATCTCCGGACAGCATCTCGGGATAGAGGCGACCCATATGGCGCACCGCATACAAGGCGATCTCGGGCGCGAACGGCAGCGACGCCAGGGCCGCCCATCCCGCGAGGGTTCCGTCGTCGGGCCCGTACGGCACGCCACGCGCGGCATAGCCGAACAAGCGGCGCGGCTCGTTGGACAGCTCCGGCAACGCCTGGCTCGGACCATCACAGGCGGTGAGGCCCCAGGAGTTTTCGTCGTAACCGGCGAGCTCGTGTGGGTTGCGCCGCGCGTACTCGCGCTGGACCTGCACCGCGCGCCGGCTGTTTTCAAAATAGTCGCTGCGTTTCTCGCGCATGAAGCGATCCTGGATGCCGCGAAAATCGATCCACGCGTGCGAGAACTGGTGCACGAACAAGGGCCCGGCATACAGAAAATCGTAGCCGTACAGATTCTCCCACTGGTAGGTCGCGGTCCAGGCGTGGTAACAGTCGCCCTCGACCGGGTGCGTCGGCGAGCCCAAGGCCAGCACATACAGCACGATGGCTTCGTTGTAGCCCTCCCAGTTGTAGCGCAGGAATCCGCATTCGGGTTTCCAGCCGTGGCTGATCGTCGTGCCGCCGTTCTGCGCCCAACGCCAGTCCATGCGGCGGTACAGCGCGTCGACGAGCTCGCGCAGCTCGATTTCGTCCGCGGTCTTCGCGCTGAAATACATGCCCGCGGTAAGCGCGCCGGCGATCAGCAGCGCGGTATCGATCAGCGACAGCTCCGAGCCCCAGACGCGGGCACCGCTGTGCAGGTCGAGGAAGTGGTAGTAGAAACCCTTGAAACCGGTGGCTTCCGGGTTGCCGCTCTGATCGCTGTCGCGGAAGAATCGCAGCGTGGTGAGGATGCGTTCGACCGCGGTGGCCCGAGCCATCCAGCCGTGCTCCACCGCCACTGGATAGGCCGACAACGCGAACCCGGTCACCGCGATGCTGCCTGGCGAATTCTCGCGCGAGGTGTCGGCGATGAGCCCGTTGACCGGATTCACCGCCTGCAGGAAGTAGCCGAACGCCGCGCGCTGGAGCCGGTCCAGCAGCTCAACATCGTCGGCCGGGGCCATGTCCGTTACGATACCATCATCCCCGGCGGCCGCCTCACCCCGGTTGTGCCCGGGCCTCAGCGCAGGGCGGCCATCCAGTCCGTCACGGCCGTGGCGAAGCGGTCCGGCTCCTCGAAGAACGGCTGGTGACCGCTGCGCTCGAAGATCTCCAGCGTGGCGTTGGGAAGCCGATCGGGAATTCCGTCCCAGAGAACGTGGGGCACCGTGTAGTCGTAGCGCCCGTGAGCGAGGAAAATGGGCACCTGTAGTTCATTCGCCCCCACGGTGACGTCCCATCCTGGCGTGAGCGTCCCGAAGACGTGCTGGAGGAACTCCGGCCTGACGACTGCCTCCGCATAGAGGGGGACAGCGTCGAAACGCGGATCGAAGTAGCGCATCGGCGTCTGGGCGAACATGACCTCTCCGGGAGCCGGGTTTGCCGGCAGCTTGGCCATGTTCTCCCGCAGGATCTGCTTGCGCTCCTCCGACGCGTCCGCCTCGAAAAAAGCGGTGGCTTTCGCCGCCAACCGGGCCATGTCGCCGGTGGCCGGTGCACCCGCCGTGATGACGTGGGAGACGCTGCCGGGGCAGCGCCGGCCGTACTCGATCGCGAGCACGCTCATGACCGAGTGCCCGAGCACTGCGATCGTCTCGACCCCGAGATCGGCTCGGATGGCCTCCAAATCCTCGGCGAGCACGTCGAACGTGAGATCGGCGGCTTCGCCCGTCGAGAGCCCGCTGCCGCGAGGATCGACGTAGACGAGCTGGAAGCGATCGCTCAAGGGGGGCAGCGTCATCGCCTCGTAGGGCTTCGTGCCGATGCCGCTCAGGACGAGGCACGCCGGCCCCTGGCCGCGCGTCGAATAGAACAGCTCAGCACCCTTGACGGATACGTTCATACCTTCTCTCCTTTCGGTAGTTACCAGGGGATACACGTCCGCCCCTCCGCGGCACTCGCGCCACGGACGGACCTCGTTCCAGCGGGATGGCGTCAGGCGCCAACCGGTTCAGACGTTATGGGTGGAACCTTCTTTGGGGGAGATCGATGAGATCATTCTTCAAACGCAATTCTACCAGGAGGCTCAGCGTCAGGCAAGGCCGTGGAACCGTGGAAGCCAGCGGTGCACCGCCGACTTATAGCGGCGATACGGATCGCCAAAGCGACTCTCCAGCGACGGCTCCTCGTAAAGCCATACCAGGAGGTGGAGGAGTATGAGATACACGAAGGCCAGCCCGAGGACCGACGGCGACCCTGCCAACAGCCCCCCGCCGAAGAGAACGCCGAAGCCGCCGATGTACATGGGATTGCGCACGTAGCGATAGGGACCCACGGCCACGAACTCGCGCGGAGGGTCGAAGGGGGCAGGCGTGCCACGCCCACGGGTCACGAAGGTGCTGATGCACCAGAGGGCAAACAGGGCGCCGGCGAGAAGCGGAACCCAGCCGAGAGGCCGGACCCAAACCGGAAGGGTGAAGGTCAGCCAGGCATCGAACGGCCGTACCGAAACCGCGAGCCACCACCAGAGGATCACGAAGCCGGCGGAGTAGAGAGCCGCGCGCAAGAGCACGAAGATGCGAATGGGGGTGGAGGAGCTCATCACTGGTCTCCTTTTGAGCCATGCTTCCACGAAACAGGCCTGCTTGGGAGCTAACCTCTCAAAACGTTATACGTCGAACCCAGTCCAGAGTTTTCGTTCCTGAACCCATCGCCCCGGTACCGTCGACGAGGGACAACTGGATCGTCTCGGAGCTCTCGGCGCTCGCGTCGTCGGTGAGCGGCACCGACACGATGCGACTGGAGCCGTCGCCGTTCGCCCAGCTCAGCGTCATGTCGACCGCCGCGTAGTCGCTGCCGGCCGTGGCCGACCCGCCGCTCGAGATGACCCGCACCGAGGCGGCCCCATCCTCACCCTGCGACCGTTCGACGACGACTTGGACGATGGTGCCCTCGGTGCGCGAGTAGCTGAGCTCGCCAAACTTGGTCACCCCGTGTCCTGCCCCAAGCACCGGCATCGCCGCCAGGGCAAGAACGCCCAGACCTATAGCTACCGTCCGACCTTGTTGAGTGAATCGCATCTTCGTTCTCTCCTCGCCGGCCGCCACGAGATACAAAAGCGCATCGCGTCGAGCGGCTCATGGCTGCTTGGACAGTTGACCGGGTGAATCGGAACAGATGGGATGAAGATCGTACGCTTCACCAAGGAGGGCTCCCGGCCAACCTGTCGCCGAGAGTCAGGGTAGCGGGAGGGAGAATTGGGGGTAATACCCCGCCGGGTAGTGTTTCAGAACTGTCGCGAACAACCCGGTGAGGTAGGTGACCGGGTCACGGCAGCTAGCCTGGCGGCAGGAGGCACGCCGGTACACGCCGATGCCCGCTCCGGCGTTACGATAAAGAGATACAATCCGTGGAAAGATCTCGGCTCTAGTCACAAGGAGGACCCGCGGATGGCCATGAGCTGGCTGGACGGGCACGTATCGGGCCTGGCTTTCGAGCCCGAGCAACTGCACAAGGCTCTGGAGCAACTGGAGGAGCGCTTCGCGCAGCGCGAGCCGGCGCTCAAGGCCTTCGTGCTGGAGAAAGGCCGCTTCGTACGCCTGCGCCGGGAGGCGGAAGAGGCCTTGGCCGCACATCCGGAGCCAAGATCCCGCGGCTCCCTGTTCGGGATTCCCATCGGCGTGAAAGACGTGTTCCACGTCGACGGGCTCCCAACCCACGCCGGCAGCCGTCTGCCGCCGGAGGAGCTGACCGGGCGCCAGGCGGGAGTCGTCGCCCAGCTCCGCGCCGGGGGAGCGCTGGTCGTGGGCAAGACCGTCACGGCCGAGTTCTCCTACTATGCGCCGGGCCCGACCCGGAATCCGTACGATCCGCACCACACGCCGGGCGGCTCGAGTAGCGGCTCGGCGGCCGCGGTGGCGGCCGGCCTCTGCGCGGCGGCGCTCGGCACGCAGACGATCGGATCGCTCATCCGGCCGGCCGCTTTTTGCGGCGTGGTCGGCTTCAAGCCCAGCTACGGACGGCTCTCGGCCGAGGGATTGATTCCCCTGTCGCCCTCGCTCGACCATGTCGGTTTCCTTATCCGCGACGTGGCGGGTGCGATCGTTCTCGCGACGGCCCTGCTGAAGGATCTGAAGGTTGACAAGCTCGATCGAGCGGGCCAAGCCCGCCTGCCGGTGCTGGGAATCCCGGAAGGTCCCTACCTCTCTCACGCCTCCGAGGAGGGGCTGGCCCACTTCCGCGAGACCTGTGGCCGGTTGAGATCGCGGTACGAGGTACGGTCGGTGCCGGCCATGGCGGATTTCATCAGGATCATGGCGCGGCATCACCGCCTGATGGCGGCCGAGGCGTCGCAGGTCCATGCGGATTGGTTCCAGCGTTTCCCCGGCCTGTATGCGCCGCAGACGGCGGAGCTGATCCAGCGCGGGCGGGAGATCCCGTCGCAACAGACGAAGCAGGACCGCGCCGGCTGCAAAACGCTATGCGACGAGCTGACCGATCTGATGGACAAGCACGGCATCGACGTCTGGATTTCGCCCTCCGCGCCCGGCCCCCCGCCGCGCCGGCTCGCCGGCACCGGCGATCCGGTCATGAACCTGCCCTGGACCCAAGCCGGCCTGCCCACCCTCGGCGTTCCGGCGGGCCGCAACGCGGAAGGGCTCCCCATGGGGCTTCAGCTCAGCGGGCGCTTTCTGGCGGATGAGGACCTGCTGTGCTTCGGCCAGGAGATCGCGCGCTTGGTGGCGATGTGAGTTGAAGAGCTGGGCCTGAAGTAGCGAGGCCTATCCACGCCTCTTATCGGCGCGTCAACTACCGCCAAGCTCGGTGTCGATCGATCCCTTTTCCATCTTCGAGATGGCCATGTAAAACGCCTGCTGTCGGATCACAGGTTGCTATCCGTGATCTGCCTTCACGGATAGCAAGAACGGCAAAGCGAGCCGCCGGTGGAGGATGGTACCGTCAGGGATAGAGCAGGCCAACCTAAAGGAGATCGATGATGATTGCAAAGCTCGCCCTTGTCGCAGCACTCCTCACCTCCGTTCCAAACGGCATCCCTGGCAACCAGAGCGTGTCGCTCATGTCCCCTTCGCCGGTGGTGGCGACATCGGCTACAGGCGCGTCGTTGACCGGCGTTCCGGCTCCGACCTTCATGACCTCTTGCAATGCGCATCTGGATTGCGCAGCGCCCTTTACCAGCGGTACGGTCTCGTGCACAGGGGTCAGCATGTGCACCGTCTCCTCGCCGCTCGGGGTCGTCTGCGATGGAGCGTTCACGCCGTGCACCTGCGCCGATTTGCCTGAATACTGCGCCCAGGCCGGGAATGGTTACGACTACTGTGCCTGTCGGGCCGCCGGGCACAACCACGCGTTCTGCGTGCGCGCGGACTGCATTCCCGGCGATTGATCCAAAGAGGAAAAGCTCCCCTGCGAGCCCATCGTGGGGGAGCCTCGATCGAAAGCGCCTCACGAATCCGTCCACGAAGGGGGCACGGTTCGCCTCTATGTAACCTTTGCTATACAGCCTTCTTGAAAGGCGGAATGCGTTTGGGCGCCAACCGTACGACAGGGCGATCACCCTTCGCCTGCCGCTCCTGCATGGCGCGAGCAATGCGCTCGATGTCGTAATCGAATTCCTTGGCGAGGGCGTCGCGAGCTGCGCGGACCTCGTCGACGATTGGATCGGAAGAAGAGGGCATGGTTCTACTCCTCCACAAGTTCCATCGGGGTGCAGATAATCGGTAGATCGTAGCCGAAGGCACGGCACAGAGCTTCGATCTTGCCTCGCATCCTTGCGGTATCAAGGGTTGTCCCGGACTGCGGCATGGTTCCGCGAGCGCTCGTCGCCGGGGACCAGAGCGGATCGCGTCGTAACACTCTTTGGCGAGCGTCGCCAGGAGAGCGATCAGCGCGAAGGCCCGCCAGCACGGTGTCGATCCAGGCCAGGATGTCCCAGGCCGCGAACAGGACGCCAGGCCACTTGACCCATGCGGATGTACTCGCCGAGCGAGCGGCCACCCGGGTTGACTTATGTCAGCAGCGGCATATACTGCCACTATGGGGGAGGGGGACAAGCCGCTTGTCTGGCTGCACGGTGAGATCAAGACCCCGCCCATGGCGACCCGCTCGCGCCTGCAGGCTGGCTACCTCCTTCGGCAGTTGCAGAGCGGCGAGATCCTCTCGATGCCGGAATCCCGCCCGATGCCCGCGATAGGCCCCCGCTGTCATGAGTTGCGCATCGACGAGGGTGCCGTGGCTTGGAGGATCTTCTACCGAATCGATCCGGATGCCATCGTGATCCTCGACGTGCTCAAGAAGAAGACGCGGACCACTCCAGCGACCGTGATCGCGATCTGCAAGCGCCGACTCGCTGAGTACGACTGATTGGCATAGGAGCCACAAAGATGGATACAAAGAAGAAGGCACGCCTGGAAGCGAAGGGCTGGAAAGTTGGATCGGCTGAAGAGTTCCTGGGGCTGACTCCCGATGAGGCGGCCTATGTGGATCTCCGTCTCAAGCTCAGCGGTGCCGTGCGCGATTTTCGGAAGAAGAAGCGCGTGACCCAGGTTGAGCTTGCCGAGTTGCTGCACTCGAGCCAGAGCCGGGTCGCAAAGGTCGAAGCGGCGGATGAATCCGTCTCCTTGGACCTGCTGATCCGGTCGCTTCTGGCGTTGGGGGCCACGGACCAGGATCTCGCGAAGGTGATTGCCGGTAAGGGTGTGCGAGCCGCGTAATGGGATCAGGGCGATCTCGCGGAACCCAAAATGCCCCGAAGGGGCTGAGGCATGTAGCCCGGGGTCAGAGCGCCGAAGGTGCGGCGACCCCGGGGAATGAGCCCACGATCTCCCAAGCCCTGAAAGGGCGGTGGCAGTTCGGTGCTCGATTGACAACGGGCGCCACCTCGTGGGATCTGCCGCCGCCCCTTCGGGGCTTGAGAACCGGACTGGGGTTTCATTCCGGGGGCGCCGCTTCGCTCTGCCCCCGGCTACATGCCTGAGCCCCTTCGGGGCACGCAGGTGATTGCCGGTCAGGGTGTGCGAGTTGCTTGAGAAGAAATGTTTCTGGTCGGACCGCCCCTTCGGGGCTGAACATGAGCGGCGCAGGTTGAAGATGGACGGGAGAGCGCCGGAGATTGGTTTCACAGGAGGCGCCGCTTTCGCCATGTCACTTCACAATGGCTTCCGTCGTCGTTACACCGCGTGACGAAAGTTTCCGAATTCGTGGTTTGAGCCAGGTGCCCGGCGGTTCGAAGCCGATCTCGAGAACGTGAAGGTCTCCGTTCGGCGCCAGCGCAACTCCGGTTGGAGTCCAAGGGGGATCGCATCTTTGAAGTACCGATACCACCCCTTTTGCGGTCACCTTCAGAACACGCCGGTTCCTGAAGTCTGCGACGTAAACATCCCCCGTCGGCCCGACAGCCAAACCCATCAGCCCGGCGAACGAGAGTGGCCGTTGCGCGTTTTTGTCTGTGTCGAGGTTCCGAGCCAGCGTGCTGACAACGCCGGTGAACGACACCTTCCGTACGGCGGAGCCATCGGTGACGAATAACGCTTGCTGGCCAATCGTCAGGGCGGCGATGTTGCTGAATTGAGCATGGCTCCCCGTTCCATCGGCAAATCCGTATCGGCCGCCCGCGAGGGGCGTGACCTCGCCGCGCGCGGAACGCTTGACGAGAAGCGTTTCACGCTTGAGGTGATTGTCCTCTTCGACGGAATAGGTGTTGCCCGCACGATCTCTCCAGATGCTCGCACCGCGAGGTAGAGTCCGTCCCGGTGGAACCGTGTACGTTACGCGACCGCTGGAATCCAGGCGCCAGAGTGCGGTCCTGAAACCCGCCGCCTCCGAAACGTACTCGTAATCAGGCCCGTAGACGTTGCCCTGATCATCGATCGCAAGCTCGTGGACGTGCCGGCCACTCAAGCCGGAGCGCGCGACGCTCAGTCTGCCAAGCGGATCGATACGCCAGACCGTCTCCAGATCGCTGAAGTAAACTTGGCCCGAATGATCGACGACGATGCCCCACGCCGGATGCGCTGAAAGCGGCTTGCTCGCAAGCGCCGCGAGAGCCGCAAAAGCCAGATACGCGGATCGTCGTTGTGTACGGATCATGGCTTCATTCTCTCACGTGCGCCAGTACAACGTCACGACGTACAGGTGAAGAGTCCCGATGTACCGGTACGACGTCACGACGTACAGGTGCAAAGTCCCGACGTATCAGTGCAGAGCCCCGGTGTCCCTGCACGACGTCCCGACGTCCCGGTGCAACGTCACGATGTACTGGTGCAGAGTCCCACTGTCCCGGTACGATGTCAGGAGGTACTGGTGCAGAGTCCCGAGGTACCGGGGCAACGATCTGATGCCCCGGTACAAGGTCACAATGTACCGGGGCAACGGCAGGAGGTACCGGTGTAACGGTACGACGTACTGGTGCAACGTCAGGATGTACTGGTGCAACACGGCGGCGCACCAATGCCGCGCCACGATGTCCCGGTACAACATCATGATGTACCAGTGCACCGGCTCGATGTACCGGTACGACGTCACGATGTACCGGGGCAGAATCGCGATGCCCCGGTACAACGGACCGATGTACCGGAGCCGTGGAGACTCCCCCCGTGTACGAGGAAGCGTTGCCTTGGCCGAGGGCTCGGGCTTGGGGGAAGGAAGGAAAAAAAGAGGGGCGCGACGAGCGCGCCCCCCGGCAGGACAACCTATCGTTCCTACTTGACGGGTGCTGCGTCGCCGGCGGGAGCCGGCGGAGCGGTGGGCGTGGGCGCCGTCGCCTTGACCTTGCGGCCGCGGAACGGCTTCACGCCGAACTCGGTGAGCTTTTCCTCCCGGGAGCCGAAGTGGTCCTTCACCGCCGTGCGGACCAGGTTGGCCACGGACTGCCCCTCGATGAGGAGCCGCTGGAGCTTCTTCGAGCTCTCCTGCTTGCTGGCCTGGAGGGCGGCCTGTTGCTTGCCGACGTCCAGGAACTGCGTGACGATGCCTGTGAGCTTGAGCCGGAACGGCTCCAAGTCCGGAAGCAGCTCCTTGTTGGCTTCCATCGTCACCGACAGACTCTGCAAGTCGCCCAGGATCCCTGCCTTCCTCGTCTCTCTTCTGGCCATGACTGCTACTCCTTTCAGAGCCCATCGGGCTCAAACATCCGGTGCCGTTGTGGCGCCGGAATTCCAAATCACTGTGAATCGCTCCCTCGTTCCACCGCTTACCGTGTGGGTCATTCCCGTTTGGTGTGCATAGAGTTTACGATTCGCGACGGTTTGTCAAGCCCCAATCTTGACGAGCTTCGCCAGTTGCGGCAAACTACTGCATAGGGAGGAGGACGAATGCCTATCGACCGTGAATATCAGGACCAACGCCGCAAGACGATCCTCGAGCTTCTGGCGACGCGCCCCATGGGGCGGCAGATTGAGATCGGGCGGGCGTTGCGCAAGCTTGGCTACAAGATTACGCAGTCGACCGTCAGCCGCGATCTGGAGGCGCTCGGCGTCGTGCGCCGGAACGGTGTCTACACGCCCCCCCCTGCCCAGGGGGACGAGAAGTCCATCGGGAAGCTGGAGGAGTTCATCCGGAAGGTGCGCACCGCCGGGCCGTACATGCTGGTCTTCGACACCAGCCCGGGGATGGCCAAGGCCGTGGGGGTGGCCCTCAAGAGCGCCGCCTGGCCCGAGATCGTTGGCGTCGTGGCCGAGGACGACACGATCCTGGCGGCCACGGACAATGTCTATGACACCCGGCTGCTGCTTCAGCGGCTGAGGCGGCTGGTGAAGAGTTGAGGTGTAGGTTCTGCGGCGGAAAAGGCGGCGGACTGCCGGGCGAGGCGTTGACCCTCATCACCCCGGCCCTCTTCTCCCAGCCTCCCCCCCGCCCGCCGGGAGAAGAGGGAGTGGTTTGTCTAGGAAGAAGCAAAGACGGGAGCTTCTTTAGCCCCTCCTCTCCCGGTTGGGCGGGAGTGCGGTGGGAGAGGAGGGGTTGGGGTGGTGAGGGGCCGCTGTGAGAGGTCCGCCCCGAAGGGGCACGGGACGGCGGCTGCGGGAGTCCCACCGTCTCATCCCCCATCGTCTATACTCCTCATTCCGGCCCGGAGATTCCGGGCCGTCCGTCCGCGCGTGAAAGGAGAGCTCCCTGCATGGCCGTCAAGGATCAGGAACCGACCCTGCTGACCGAGAAGGCCCCGGTCGATCCGGGTTTCAAGGACTCGGCGTATAAGGAAGAGGTCCTCGAGACCCTGGCCGAGGCGCGCGGGCGGTGGGAGGCGGCGGAGGCGAAGGCCGAGGGACAGGTGCCTTTCTGGAAGCAGGACTTCACCACGGTCTCCGGCATGGAGGTGCCCCACCTGGTCACCCCCGAGCAGGTGGCGGGGATCGATCCGGTCGAGACGATCGGCATTCCGGGCGAGTACCCCTACACCCGCGGCATCCATCCCACGGGCTACCGCGGCAAGCTCTGGACGATGCGCCAGTTCGCCGGCTTCGGCACGGCGGCGGACACCAACCAGCGCTTCAAGTACCTCCTCGCCCAGGGGCAGACGGGCCTTTCGGTCGCCTTCCATCTCCCCACGCTCTACGGCTACGACTCGGATCACCATATGTCCAAGGGCGAGGTGGGGAAGTGCGGCGTCACCGTCGACACCCTGGCGGACATGGAGACCCTCTTCGACGGCATTCCGCTGGGCGAGGTCACCACCTCGATGACCATCAACTCGACGGCTCCCATCCTCTTCGCCATGTATCTGGCGGTGGCGGAGAAGCAGGGGGTCAACGTCGAGCGGCAGGTCTCCGGGACTCTCCAGAACGACATTCTCAAGGAGTACATCGCGCAGAAGGAGTACATCTTCCCGCCGCGCCCCTCGATGCGGCTGATCACCGATCAGTTCTCCTTCGCCGCCAAGCACGTGCCGCGCTGGAACACCATCTCCATCTCGGGCTACCACATCCGCGAGGCGGGCTCGACGGCCTTGCAGGAGCTGGCGTTCACCCTGCGCGACGGCATGGAGTACGTGCAGTATGGCGTCGACGCCGGGCTGCCCATCGACGAGTTCGCGCCGCGGCTGTCGTTCTTCTTCAACAGCCACAACGACTTCTTCGAGGAGATCGCCAAGTTCCGGGCGGCGCGGCAGATCTGGGCCAAGGTGATGCGCGAGCGCTACGGCGCCAAGAATCCGCGCTCCTGGATGCTGCGCTTCCACACCCAGACGGCCGGCTGCTCGCTCACCGCCCAGCAGCCGATCAACAACGTAGTGCGCACGACGCTCCAGGCGCTGGCGGCGGTGCTCGGCGGCACCCAGTCGCTGCACACCAACGCCCTGGACGAGACGCTCGCCCTGCCCACCGAGGCCAACGCTCGCACGGCGCTACGCACGCAGCAGATCATCGCCCACGAGTCGGGGGTCATCAACACGGTCGATCCCCTGGGCGGCTCCTGGTTCGTCGAGGAGATGACGCGGCGGATGGTGGACGGCGCCTTCGACTACTTCCGGCGCATCGACGAGTACGGCGGCATGGTGGAGGCCATCGAGGCCGGCTTCCCGCAGCGGGAGCTGATGGACGCGGCCTTCGCCTACCAGCGGGCGTTCGAGGAGAACGAGAAGACGATCGTCGGCCTCAACGCCTTCCAGATCACGAACGACGAGCCGATCGACATTCTCTATATCGCGGACGATCTGGCGGACCGGCAGGTGGCGTTCCTGAACGACGTCAAGGCGCGGCGCGACGCGGGGGCCGTCTCCCGCACGCTGGACGCCTTGAAGAAGGGAGCGGCGGGGACGCAGAACACCATGCCGCTGATCCTGGACTGCGTGAAGGCCTACTGCACGGTGGGCGAGATCAGCGACGCCCTGCGCGACGTCTTCAGCACCTACGAGGAGCCCGCGGTCTTCTGACCGGCCACTCATGTCAGCCAAGGCAGCGACTCTCCGCGACCTTCTCCTCTACATGCTGTGGGCGGACCGCCTCACGCTGGCGGCCGTCCGCCGGGTGAAGCCCGAGGATCTGACCCGGGACGCCGGCGTCAGCTTCGGCTCCGTGCTCGGCACGCTCTCCCACACGCTGGGCTCGCAGCGGCTCTGGCTGTCGCGCTTCCTGGGCAATCCGCTGACCACCCGCCCTGGGCCCGACGACTATCCGGATCTTCAGGCCTGGATCGCCGGCTGGGAGGAGGCGGCCTCGCACATCGAGGCCTTCCTCGCCGGCCTTTCCGACGAGCAGCTCGCCTCGCCGCTCACCTGGGCCTCGATCCCCGATGGCACCGTCTACACCCTGCCGCTCTGGCAGGCGGTGATCCACCTGGTGAACCACACCACCTACCATCGCGGCCAGGTGGTCTCGCTGCTGCGCCAGATGGGCTATCCGGTGCCGCAGACGGACCTGATCGTCTTCTTCAACGAACGCGCCGCGGGGTGAGTGCTACAATCCCGCCCATGAATGATCGACGGGTTCGCATCCTGATCGCCAAGCCGGGCCTGGATGGCCACGACCGGGGCGCGAAAATCGTGGCGCGGGCGTTGCGCGACGCGGGATATGAGGTGATCTACTCCGGTCTGCGGCAGACGCCCGAGCAGATCGCGACCGCCGCCGTCCAGGAGGACGTGGACGCGGTGGGGCTGTCCATTTTGTCTGGCGCTCATAACGCGCTGCTGCCGGAGGTGACCCGGCTGCTCAAGGAACAGGGCGCGGAGGACATCCTGGTCTTCGCCGGGGGCATCATCCCGGAGCAGGACATCCAGCCCCTGAAGACCGCCGGTGTCGACGCGATTTTCCTGCCAGGGACCTCCACGAAGTCCATCGTCGAATACCTCCAGGCCCGCTTCGCTGCCTGATGGGGCATAACCCTCGCGGTGAGAACGGTTTGACTGCCCGATTCCGGGGTGCTACGTTAGGACGAGATTGATGGAGGAGGAATGAAAAGAAGGATTCTGCTGGCTGACGATAGCGTCACCATTCAAAAAGTCATCGAGCTGACGTTCATGGACGAGGACTTCGAGGTCCGCGCCGTGAGCAACGGTGACGAGGCGCTCGCCCTCCTTCCTGAGGTCAAGCCCGATTTCGTCATCGCCGACGTGCACATGCCGGGCGCCAACGGCTATGAGGTGTGCCGCAGATCCAAGCAGCTCCGCATCAGCGTGCCCGTGCTGCTGCTGGTGGGCACCTTCGAGCCCTTCGACGAGAACGAGGCCCGGGCCGCCGGAGCCGACTCCTTCCTGAAGAAGCCGTTCGACTCCCAGGAACTGCTGCAACGCGTGCAGGAGCTGCTCGCGCCCATGGCGCAGGCTCAGGCCGCCGCCGCGGCACCGCCGCCCCTGCCGCCGCTGCCCGCGATGAACGAGCGGGCCTCGCTGCCCACCCTCGATTTCCCCCCGCCGGCCGCCGCGCCGGCCTTTCCGCCGGAACCGGTGTTCCCGCCGGAGCCGGTGCTCTCGCCCCCGCCGGTGTTCGCGCCGGAACCGGTATTACCATCCGAGCCGGTGTTTTCTCCGGAACCCTCGTGGGGCAGCTTCGACCTTGACTCTTCGATGCCAGCTCCCACGGCGGTGCCCCCGCCGCCCCCGCTGCCGGTCCCGGAGCCGTTCGATCACGAGCCCTCGTTCGCCCTGGAGCCCGATCCCACCTATCACGTGGAGGAGGAGCCGGTGTTCGAGCTCGAGGACAGCCCGGCCCCCTACGTGCCCAGCAACGTCTTCAGCGCGCCTTCCGAGCTGTCGCTCGAGGAGCCTCTGGACCCCTACATGCCGGAGGAGCCCTCGTTCGCGCCACCCCCACCCGCGGCCCCGTCGGTCGCGGGCTTCGACTGGGCGGCGGCGCCCGAGGAGCTTCCCCAGGTTCCCGAGGCATCCCCGGCACCTCCGGCACCCCCGTCGTGGACGCCGCCGGCGGAGTTCGAGCCCCAGACCTGGGACGCCGTGCCCGAGCCGGAGCCGCTGGCCTGGAGCGCTCCGGCGGTGAGCCCGGCCGAGGCGTTCCCTGCGGCGGCGGCCGCCCCTCCCGCTGCGGCGACGGAGGCCACAGGCAATGGCAGCGGCCACCTTTCCGACGGCGACGTCGACCGCATCGCCCGCCGGCTGGTGGAGCTGCTGAGCGACAAGACCGTGCGGGACGTGGCCTGGGAGGTCATTCCCGACATGGCGGAGGTGATCATCCGCGACCGCTTGCGCGAGCTCGAAGCCCAGGTCGAGTGACGCCTGCCTTCGGCCCGGCCGAAGGTGAAAGGGAGCGGTGCAGTCACCGCTCCCTTCTCTTTAGTGGACGGTTTTATTGAGAGGAAATGATGGAAACGACGGAGACGGTGGAGACGATGGAGACGCAGCCGGAGATGGACAAGCGCTTCGAGCCCAAGGCCTACGAGCAGGTCTGGCAGCGGCGCTGGGCGGAGAAGGAGTACTTCCGGGCCGAGGCCCCCTCGGCGAAGCCCCCCTTCTGCATCATGATCCCGCCCCCCAACGTCACCGGCAAGCTCCACGTCGGCCACGCCCTCCAGTCGACGCTCCAGGACCTGCTCACCCGCTGGCGCCGCATGCAGGGCTACAACGCCCTCTGGCTGCCGGGCACCGATCACGCCGGCATTGCCACCCAGCTCATGGTGGAGCGCCAGCTTGGCCTCGAAGGCTCCAGCCGGCGTGAGCTCGGCCGGGAGCGCTTCCTGGAGCGGATGTGGCGGTGGAAGGAGCAGTACCAGGGCAACATCCGCGAGCAGCTCGATCTGATGGGGGCCTCCTGCGACTGGACGCGCGAGCGCTTCACCATGGACGCCGGGCTCTCCCACGCCGTGCGCGAGGCCTTCGTGCGCCTCTACCGCGAAGGGCTCATCAGCCGCGGCGAGTACATGGTCAACTGGTCCCCGGCCCTGGGCACGGCGGTTTCCGACCTCGAAGTGGAGATGAAGGCGGTGAAGGGCAAGCTCTACCACATCGCCTATCCGGTGGAGGGGAGCGACGAGCGCATCGTCGTGGCCACCACCCGGCCGGAAACGATGCTCGGCGACACGGCGGTGGCCCTCCACCCGGACGACGAGCGCTTCACCCACCTCCACGGCAAGGCGGCCGTGCTGCCGCTGGTGGGAAGGCGCCTGCCGTTCATCGCCGACACGGCGGTGGACCGCGAGTTCGGCACCGGCCTGGTGAAGATCACGCCGTTCCACGATCCCAACGACTTCGAGATGGGCCGGCGCCACAATCTGCCGGGCATCTCGGTGATCGGCCCGGACGGCCGCATGACGGCCGAAGCCGGGCCGGACTTCGCCGGCCTCGACCGCTTCGAGGCGCGGGCCAAGGTGGTGGAGCGGCTGCGCGAGGAAGGCTGGCTGCTCAAGATCGAGGAGCACGATCACAACGTCGGGCACAGCCAGCGGGGAGGCGAGCCCATCGAGCCGCTGGTCTCGACGCAGTGGTTCTGCGACGTGACGGAGATGGCGGCCAAGGCGCTGGCCGCCAACCGCGACGGCCGCCTGAAGCTGGTGCCCGAGAGCTGGGACAAGACCTGGGAGCACTGGCTCACCAACATCAAGCCGTGGTGCATCTCGCGCCAGCTCTGGTGGGGGCACCAGATTCCCGCCTGGTATACCGAGGACGGGCGCTGCTTCGTGGCCCTCACGGTCGAGGAGGCGGCGAAGGAAGCGGGGACCGACCAACTGACGCGGGACGCCGACGTGCTCGACACCTGGTTCTCCTCGGGGCTGTGGCCGTTCTCCACCCTCGGCTGGCCGGACGACACGGCCGACTTCCGCACCTTCTATCCCAACTCGGTGCTGGTGACGGGCTTCGACATCCTTTTCTTCTGGGTGGCCCGTATGGTGATGGACGGCCTGCACTTCACGGGCGAGGTGCCCTTCGCGACCGTCCATCTGACGGGTCTGGTGCGCGACGCCGAGGGCCAGAAGATGTCGAAGACCAAGGGCAACGTGCTCGATCCCTCGGAGCTGATCGAGGAGTTCGGCGCCGACGCCCTGCGCTTCACCCTGGCCTCGCTCGACAGCCCGGGGCGGGATATCCCCCTGAACAAGGACCAGATCGCGGGCTACCGCGCCTTCGGCAACAAGCTCTGGAACGCCACCCGCTTCGCGCTGTCGCGGGTGGGCGAGGCGCGGGTGCAGGAGACGATCGACCCCGAGGGGCTGGCGGCGCCCGAGCGCTGGATCCTCTCGCGCCTGTCGCGGGTGGCGGCGGAGGTGGAGCCGCGCTTCACGGCCTTCCGCTTCGACGAGGCCTGCAACCGCCTCTACCATTTCTTCTGGGGCGACTTCTGCGACTGGTATATCGAGCTCTCGAAGCCGGCGCTCTTTGGCGACGCGCCGCGGCCCCGGGTGGGGGAGGTGCTGCTGACGGTGCTCGACCGCGCCCTGCGGTTGCTGCATCCCGTGATGCCGTTCCTCACCGAGGAGCTGTGGCAGCGGCTGCCGGGCCACGAGGTCATCCATCCAGAGACCATCTGCCTCGCCCCCTACCCCCAGGCCGAGGCGGCGTGGGAGAACCCCGAGGTGGAAGCGGGCATGGACGCCCTCATCCACGTCGTCACCCGCGCCCGCGCCCTGCGCACCGAGCTCGGCCTGGCGCCCAAGGCCAAGCTGGAGCTGTTCATCGGCACCGGGGCACCTGTCAGCCCATTGCTCGCGGAGCAGGCGCCCCTGCTGCGCTTCCTGGGCAAGGTCCAATCGGTGACCATGGGACCGCCGCCGGAGGGGGCGTTGCGGGATCTCGTCGCCGGCGTCGAGATCGGGGTGAAGGTGGAGAGGCAGGAACTGGGGGAGGAGGAGCGCGGCCGGCTCGCCAAGGAGCTGGAGAAGCTTGACGGCGACATCGGCCGCGCCGTGGAGCGGCTCGCGAATCCCGCCTTCCTGGCCAAGGCGCCGGCCCACGTGGTGGAAGGCGGCCACGCCAACCTGGCTCAGATGCGCGAGCGGCAGGCCGCCCTGCGCTCCAGCCTTGGCCTTTCCTGAGGTGCTGGCGGAGACGGAACAGGACGTGGACTTCGAGCGCTACATGGCGGGCCTGAGGCGGCGCCGGGAAGGCGCCGGTCACGCCGGATTGTCCGGCGGCCCCGAGAACCTCGTCGTGCTGCCCCGCCTGGACTCCACCAACACCCTGGCCCGGGCCATCGTCGCCGAGTATCAGAACGAGGCGCAGACGCTCCACCCGCTGATCGTCGTGGGCCTGGAGCAGACGGACGGACGCGGGCGCCACGGGCGGAGCTGGTCGAGCCCGGCGGGCCGGGGCGTCTATGCCACCCGCGTGCTGCAGGTGGACGACGCCGGCCTGCTCCAGACCCTCCCGCTGTTGGCGGGCGCCGGCCTCTGCCGGGCACTCGCCGCTCGCCTTCCCGTGCCGTGCCGGCTCAAGTGGCCGAACGACCTGCTGGTGGAGGTGGGTGGAGAGCGCCGGAAGATCGGCGGCATCCTCATCGAGGCCGCGGTGCGGCCGGGAGAGGAGACGCTGGCGCTGATCGGTTTCGGAGTCAACGTCTTTCACGATGCGACCGAGCTGCCGGCGACCGCCACCTCGGTCCGCCTGTTGGGAGGAGACGCCGGGACCCTGGAGGACTTCACCTGGGACCTGGTCGAGGGGCTGGAGGCCGAGCTCGCGCACCTGGGCGACGCGGCCTACGCCGTCGAGGGCTACCGCGCCCTCTCGATCCACCGGCCGGGGGAGCACGTCGTCTGCCGCGTGGGGGAGAGCGTGACCGAGGGAACGTTCATGGGTTTCGACGACTCCGGCCGTCTGCTCCTGGAGAGCGAGGGCCGCGTGATCCCCATGGCTTCCGGAGAGGTGATCGAGGGATGAAGAGAGGCAAGAACGATCCGGTGGATCCCAACGGCATCCTCGTCCTGGTGGACGTGGGCAACACCAATACGGTGTTCGGCATCTACCGCGGCGACGAGCTGGTGGAGAGCTTCCGCCTGTCGACGGACACCGAGCGCACGGCGGACGAGTACGGCTCGCTGCTGCTGCCGCTCTTCACGCTGCGGGGGGTCGATCCCGTCTCGGCGGAGGCGGTGGTGATCTCGTCGGTCGTGCCGCCCCTCCATCTGACTCTGGAACGCATGGCCGAGCGGTACTTCGGCAAGAAGCCGCTGTTCATCGAGCCCGGGGTGCGCACGGGCATGCCCATCCGCTACGACAACCCCACGGAGGTGGGGGCGGACCGCATCGTCAACGCGGTGGCGGCGCGCGAGAAGTACGGCTCGCCGGTGATCGTCGTGGACTTCGGCACCGCCACCACCTTCGACGTGGTCAACGCGGCGGGGGAGTACATGGGCGGCATCATCACGCCGGGCATCACCATCTCGGCCGAGGCGCTCTTCGCCCACGCCTCGCGGCTCTACCGGGTGGACGTGCGCAAACCCACCGAGCTGGTGGGGAAGAACACCGCCGCCGCCATGCAGGCCGGCATCTACTACGGCTACATCGGCCTGGTGGACGGCATCCTGGAGCGGCTCCACGCCGAGATCCCCGGCGTCAAGAGCGTCGTCGCGACGGGCGGCCAGGCCGCCCTCATTGCCGGGGGCTCGAAGTACATCCGCGAGGTCGACCCCGACCTGACGCTCGCGGGCCTGAAGCTCATCTATGAGCGCAACCGGTAGCGGGCCATCCACGGAGCCCGATCCGGACCACGCCTACTTCCAGGCCGTCGAGGAGATCTTCGTCGAGCTGCGGGGGGCGCCCCTGCTGCTGTCGCCCGCGGACTGGCAGGTGGCCCGGCGCTGGCATCAGGAGGGAGTTCCTCTCGATCTGGTGCGGCGGACGCTGGCGGAGGTCTTCGCCAAGCGCAAGGAGCGCGGCGCCAAGGGGAAGATCTCCAGCCTGCGCTACTGCGCCCCGGCCGTGGAGGCGGCGTGGGCCGACCTCAAGGACCTCACCGCGCCCGGGCAGCGGGCCGTGGCTCCCGCCTTCGAGGTGGCGCCCCGCCTCGCCGCCCTCGCCTCCGCTCTCCCGCCTGCGCTCAGAGGCCGCGAGGCGCTGGCGGCCCGGCTCGTCCTCCTCGGCGGCGATCCCCAGGACGTCGAAGAGCGCCTCGCCGCCCTCGACCGCGAGATGCTCGACGGCGTAACCTCCGGTCTGGATTCCGAGGAACGAACGGAGATCGGCGCGGCGGTGGAGAAGACCCTGGCGCTCTTGAGCAGCCGGCTGCCGGCCGAGGAGATCGAGGCCTCGCGCGAAAGGCTCTTCCGCCAGACCCTGCGCCGCCGGCTGGGGCTGCCGGTGCTGTCTCTGTTCTCGCCGGAGGCGGAAGGATAGGTGGCCGGAGGCCTCGTGGAGAGGCCTCCGGGCGAGGGTCTGCCTCAGGGAAGCTGCGACAGGCGGTGGCCGTCGGCGCTCGCCCGCAGGGACCAGAGATCGGCGTTGAAGACGTCGAACAAGGCGTTGATCTGGAAGCCCTGGATGTGGGCGGTCCAGACTCCCGGCGCCGGGTTGGCGACCGTCGCCCGCTCGGGAGTGCCCAGCGTGGCGCCGTCGAAGATGACGTTGCCGTTCGGATCTTCCAGCACCAGATCGAGGTCGTTGGTGGGGAAGTTGCCCCACTCCAGCAGCCAGGAGAGCAGGAACGAGAGCTGCGAGGTGCCGGCCGGTACCTGGAAGCGGACGGCCGTGTCCTGCCCCTGCTTGATCTTGCCCACCGCGGTCGGCGCCTTGAGCTGCGCGTCGTGCTTCTGAATGACCACGTCGCAGGAGATGTTGCCCGCGTTGGAGGTGTCGCCTTGCACGGCGACCCGCACCAGGCCGGAAAGCGGCAGCGGCACGTCGAACGTCGTGTCGCCGACGAGGAAGCCGCCCGCCCGGGTGAACGCGAACGAGGTGTAGGCGTCGTCCACGGCCAGGAAGATGTCATCGGTGAAGAGTTGGTTCTGCTGGGCCGGAGGCAGAGCGGGGGTGATGTTCTTGACCGTGACCGTCAGGTCGTCGGTGCTGTCCTGGGTGAGCACGTAGAGCTGGGTGACTTGGCCGGGCTTCAGGTTGCTCAGGTGGGTGGTGGAGGTGTTGCCGTTGAAATTCACCGGCGCGATGCCCAGGGGCAGGAGGTTCAGGGGGACGCTCGGCAGGCCAAGGCCGAAGGGCAGGAACGGGCTGACGTTGCCGGCGGTGAGCCGGGCCGCGGCGGCGGAGACATTGAGCAGACCCTCGCCGCGGTCGATGCGGCCCGAGCTGTCGGCGAAGGCGTTGGGATTGGCTCCCGCGGTCAGGGCGTTGCGGATCTGGGTCGCGGTGGCGGCGGGGAACTTCTGGCGCAGGAGCGCGGCGGCGCCGGTGGCGGTGGGAGCCGCGAACGAGGTGCCGGAGACGAGCGAGATGCCGCCGTTGGCGCCTTGAGCATAGGTGGCGAAGCCGTTGGCCGAGAGAGCGACGCCCGCCCGCCCGTCAGGGATCGGGCCGCGAGAGCTGAAGGTGGCGGTCTGCAAGCCCGGGAACGGCCGCCACAGCGAGCCGATGCCGAGGCCGAACTGGGTGTCGCGCAGCACCCGCTCGTGAGCGGCGGTCGACGCCGCGGCGACGGTGAGCGCCCCGAAACCGGTGCCCGGAGTGCCGATGGTCAGCGCGCCCGGGCCGTCGTTGCCGGAGGAGACCACCAGGGTCATTCCCGCCTGCAGCATCTGGAGGGTGAGCTGGTCCTCCAGGTCATGGCCGGCGAAGAGCGTGCCGCCGCCGAGGCTCATGTTGACCACCTGGATGGGCAATGAGTTGTAGACGCAGGGGTTGTTCTCGCCGCCGCAACCCGGATTGGTGGGCGCCGAGGGCACGCCGTTGTTGAAGTTGCGGCGCAGGGTGAGAGCGCGGTCCATGGCGGCCAGGATGATCGAGGTCGCCGTGGTGTCGGTGGTCGAAGGGAAGACCTTGAGGGCGTAGAGGCTGGCCGCCGGAGCGACGCCGATCATCGGGATTCCCGACAGACCCGCCGGGCAGCCGAGCTGCGCGCAGGGGATGACGCTCGACGGAGCATGGATCTGCAGCGACTGGACCAGGGTCGAGGCGTCGGAGAAGAGGAAGATGGCGTGGCCGGCGATGACGGTTCCCACGAGCGTGCCATGGTCGCCGTTCAGGGTCGAGGTGGGGGAGACGACCGCGTCGCCGGGGACGAAGCTCTCGCCGCCGATGACGTTGCCCGCGAGCGCGGGAACTACGGCCGGGTTGTTGGCCGTGCCGCTGTCGATGACGGCCACCAGCACGCCGTTGCCCAGGATGCCCTGGCTCTGGAGCGCCGTGGCGCCGATCAGGCTGTTGTTGAAGCTGTAGTCGGCGGGCCGGGCGCCGACGAAACCGGGAAGCTGCGCGGCGGTGACCACCTGGGTGCCGCTCGCCGCGAGGCGCTGCACGTCGGCGGGAGGCGGCAGGGTGACGGCGAGGTCCTTGGTCATGCCGACGATGTCCGAGCGGCCCTGAACGGCGGGGACCGCCGAGACCGGCAGGGTGACGGCGAGACCCGGGACGTTCTGGTAGACCTTGTCGACGCGAGCCCCCGGGATCAGGCGGATGGCGGCCGCCGCGGCGTCGCACCCCGGCGAACATTGGAGAACGAAGCTCTGGACCGCCGTCTTCGCGCCGGCGGCCACGGGAAGGGCCAGGACCGCGATGGCGGCCCACAGGATCAGGATCTTGGAGACATGGACTTTCGCTGTCTGCATGCGACACCCTCCTTTGCTCTGGTTGCGGCTCCGGCCTATTTGCGATGCGATTGGTAACTTAACCTTCGCTGCAAATCTTTGTCAAACCGGAGCGATAAAATTTACAATTGGCATGGCTCCGAGCGTTCTTGCATGTTTAAGCGGAACGGAAAGGTGAGCGATGAGAGCGAGTTTTTCCGTTTTTATAGAGCATGGACATTCGCACCGCTCCCATGCTCCTGCCGGCCGCGGGCTTCGCCGCCGGTTCTCGGCTCGCCTTTGAGCTCCCGTACCTGCCGGTGCCGCTGCTGGCGGCCCTGGCCCTTCTGCCCCTCGCTCTGCGGCGGCCCGCCGCCACCTGCCTGGCCTTCGCCGGCCTGGGATTGCTCGTCGCCACCGTGCGGCTCGGCCTGCCCGCGGACCCCGTCGCCGCTCTGAACCGGGAGAGCCCGGTCGAAGCCGTGGCCGTGATCGCCGGCCACTGGGCGGGCGACGACGACGGCTGGTCCGCTCCCGCCCGCGTGACGCGGCTGCGGCAGGGCGACCGCGTCGCCACCCCTCCCCTCGACGTCATCGTCCACCTGCCCGACGGGGAATTGGCTCCTCCCTCCTTGGGCTCGACCCTGCGCCTCCGCGGCTATCTCAGCCGCTCGCCCGGCTTCGCCAACCGCATCCCCGTGCCCCACGGCCCCTGGCGGCTGCGGGTCAAGAGCCGCCAGCTCCTCGATGTCGAGGCGGCTCCCGGCTGGATCGCCCGCCTCTCCGGCGCTCTTCGCCGGCGGGTGGAGGAGGCCTACCGCGCCGCCGGGCCGGAAAGCGCGGGCGAGGCCCAGGGCAAGGCCCTGGCCCGCGCCCTGGTTCTGGGCGATGCCGGTGAGCTCCCCCTCGATTGGAAGCGGGGCTTGAGGGTGACGGGCGTCTACCACCTGCTCTCCGTCTCGGGTGTGCACGTGGCCCTGGTGGCGGGGGCGGTCTGGCTCCTCGGTGGCTTCCTTCCCCGGCGGCCCCGCCTGGTGCTGATGCTGGCGATCAGCGCCCTCTATCTGTTGCTCGTGGGGCCGCTGCCGGCGCTCGTGCGCTCCGCCATCATGGCCTGGCTCGCCGTGCTGGCGCTGCTCGCCGAACGCCCGCCGGCCGCCGCCAACGCCCTGGGCTGGGCCGTGATCCTGCTGCTTGTGGAGCGCCCCCAGGAGGTGCTCTCCCTCGCCTTCCAGCTCACGGTGGTGGCCACGGCGGGGCTGCTGCTGCTGGCGCCGGCCCTCGCCGCGCGCTGGCGCCACCGCCATCTTCCGGGCTGGCTGACGGCGGCCCTCGCCGCCAGCGCCGGCGCCGAGCTCGTCACCCTCCCCTGGACGCTGCCGCACTTCGATCTCTTTTCACCGCTGGCCCCGCTGCTCAATCTGCCGGCGGTGCCCTGGACGGGGCTGGCGCTGGCGGCCTCGCTCCTCTGGACGCTGGTGGCCCTCGTCTCGGCACCCCTGGCGGCTTGGCTGCTGCCCGCTCTCGACCGCCTCGCGGTGCCCTTCTCCTGGCCCTCCCGCACGCCGCCCGGGGCCTGGGGCACCCTGCCGATGGCGATTCCTTTCTGGGCAGCCTCGCTGCTCGCCCTCGGTCTCGGGCTGGCCCTCCTGCTGCCGTCCAGGCTCCGGATGCCGCGCCTTCTCGCCGCGGCCGGCGCGGCGGCCGGTCTGTGGGCCGCGGCGGCGGGAGTGGGCGCCGAACGCCACGGCCTCGAGCTGGCGATGCTCGACGTCGGACAGGGGGATTCCATCCTGCTGCGCGACGGCGACCGCGCCCTGCTCGTCGACGGGGGAGGCTGGGACGGCGCCGATCTGGGTGGCCGGGTCCTCCTGCCGGCCCTGCTGGGCGAAGGCGTCCGCCACCTGGATGCCCTGGTGATGACCCACCCGGACCGGGATCACTGCGGCGGTCTGGTGGACATCGCCGCCTACTTGAGCGTCAAGGAGACCTGGAGCGCCCCCGGCTGGGAGCCCGAGGGCTGCGCCGGCCGGCTGCTGGCGCTGCCGGGGGTGCACCATCGCCTCCTCTCGCGGGGCCAGCGCCTGAGCCTCGGCCGCTGGCGGCTGACCGTGCTCCACCCCCTGGCCGACGGCCACCGGGCGGCCAACGAGCGCTCGCTGGTGCTGATGGCCGCGGTCCACGGCCGGCGGGCTCTCCTCACCGGCGACATCGAACGCCAATCCGAGCATGAGCTGGCCGACTGCTGCGAAGAAAGTCTGCGGACCGACGTCCTCAAGGTGGCCCACCACGGCAGCCGAACCTCCTCGACCCCAACCTTTCTGGAAGCGGCCAGGCCCCGCCTGGCGCTGATCTCGTCCGGCGTGCGCAACATCTACCACCATCCCTCGCCGGAGGTCCTCGAGCGGCTTCAGGACGGGGGAGCGAGGGTCCTGCGCACCGATCGGGGCGGCGAGATCCTGCTCGCTTTCGGCGCGGACGGAAAAATCCGCATCGCGATGCCGGGAGCTCCGAAATGAGGCGGGGGCGGCGCAGCTTCGAGATCGGAGCCCCGGAGTCCGGGTCCGTGGATCTGCTGGATACAAAGGGCCGGCGGACCGAGCTCGTCCGTCTGGCGAGCTGGATTCCCGGCAACGTCGTAAGGTCTCCTGGAAGTCCATCTCCCGTGATCTTTCGCGACGTGGCGAGCGGTCTGCTCCGGGTCGTCCACAGTACGATGGTGATCCGGTTCAGACCCTCGGTTCCAGCCAGGCGCCGGCGGGCCATCCTCGGCGGCTTCGGATTCGGCGTGGTTCGAAGAAACGACTTCATCCCCGATCAGTGGATCGTCCGCCACCCCGCCGGGAGGTATGCCGGCGAGGATCTGATCGAGATCGCCAACCGGCTGACCGGGCTCGACGAGGTGGCGCTGGCGACGCCGAGCTTCGTCTCACAATACCGGCGGCAGGCTCCTCCTTCCATTCTTCCCCAGGAGTGGCATCTGGGTGGAGCGGGCCTCAATGTGCCCGCGGCCTGGATGCATACGACGGGGGACCGGAAGATCGTCGTCGCAGTCCTCGACGACGGCGTCGACTTGGCTCATCCGAACCTCCGGGAAAGTCTCTGGAGGAATCCGGATCCGGGTGCCCAGGACCGGATCGGCCGGGATTTCTTCCTGCCGGACGACCATCCCGATCACTTCAATCCGTGTCCCAAGAAGTTCCAATTCCCCTATGACCGCACGAAAGGCAACGACATTCATGGCACGGCCTGCGCGGGCCTCATCGCGGCGGGAGGCATCGGGCAGGGATCGGTGGGAGTGGCGCCGGGGTGCCAGCTCCTGCCGGTCAAGATCTTTCATGGCGATGCTCTGGTGCCGGATGAGCGGGTCGCCGACGCGATTCGTTACGCCGCGGTCCACGCGGACGTCCTCTGCTGCTCGTGGTCAGGCGGCGAGAGCCCGGACGTTCGGCTGGCCCTGGAGGATGCCGGCACGCTGGGCCGGGGCGGGCGAGGATCGGCGATCTTCTGCGCCGCCGGGAACGACGGTGGCAAGGTCGCGTTTCCAGCCCGGGACGCGAACGCCATCGCGGTCGGCGCCTCGACCTGCCTGGACCTGCACGCCGGGTACTCGAATTTCGGCCCGCAGATCGCGGCGGTCGCCCCCTCAAGCGGGGGAGCGCGTGCCATCTTCACCACCGACGTCTCGATGGCCGGGCGGGGGTTCAATCCGGACGGGCTGCATACGAATCGCTTCGGCGGCACCTCGGCGGCCGCCGCGTTGGCTGCCGGCACGGGGGCGCTCGTCCTGTCGGTGCACCCGGGCCTCGGCCGCGAGGAGCTGAAGGGGCTCCTACAGGCCACGGCGGACAAGATCGGTGGTGGCTACGATGCCGGGGAGCGGCGCGCCAAGCTGGGCGCGGGGCGGATCAACGCCGGACGCGCGGTCGAGGAGGGATTGAATCGAGCCGCGAAGAGAGAGTAGCCGGTCAGGCGGCGCGGTGAAAGCGTTGCAGGGTGTTGGCCCACACCGCTTGGGCAGCGCCCTCGCGCTCGATCTCCTGCACGAGATCGGAGACGTTCCGGGAAGCATCGACCGGCTTGAACACGGCCTGCTCGCGGACGAATTCATTGCGGCGCAGCAGTCGGAGCCCGAATCTGGCGGTGAACCGGCGCAGATCCTCGTCCCCTGGAGAGTGGGTGAAGCGGACGGAGATCTCGCCGGTCAGGTAGACGGGCTCGCCGGCTTCATCATTCTTGGAAGACTGTTTCATGGCTTCATCCTTTTAGCCTCCGAAGCTTAGCACAGTTCAACCCAGGAAGGAGGTCGTCTCCCCACGCCTCGGCAAACACTGTACCCTACGCGCCATGGACCCCGTTCTCGCCATCGTCGGTCCCACCGCCACGGGCAAGAGCGCGCTGGCGATGGCCCTGGCGGAGAGGCTGGGGGGGGAGATCGTCAACGCCGACGCGCTCCAGGTCTACCGCGGGTTCGACATCGGCACGGCGAAGCCGGGCCCGGAGGCGCGCGGGCGGGTGCCCCATCACTTGATCGACATCCTCGATCCCGCCGAGCGCTACTCGGCCGGCGAGTTCGCCCGCCGGGCGCGGCAGGCGATCGCGGAGATCCAGGGGCGGGGGAGGGTGCCCCTCGTGGTGGGCGGCAGCGGCCTCTACCTGCGGGCCCTCTTCGAGGGCCTCAGCCCGATGCCGCCGAGCGATCCGGAGGTGCGCGGGACGCTGCGCCAACGCCTGGAGAGCGAAGGTCTGGAACCGCTCAAGGAGGAGCTGAGGCGGCTCGATCCGGTCACCGCGCGGCGGCTCGGAGCCGGCGATACGCAACGCGTGCTGCGGGCTTTGGAGGTCGCCATCGTCTCCGGCCGGCCGCTCTCCTCGTGGACGGCGGAGCAACCCTTTGGGACTCAGGGCATTGCGGCGATTCGTGTTGGTTTGACGCTTCCCCGTGGCATCTTATACGATCAAATCGCTGGCCGAGTGACCCATATGCTCGAAGCGGGGTGGTTGGCGGAGGTCGAGACGCTGTTGCGCCAGAAGCTCTCCTCTGCTCTTCCCGCTTTCCAGGCGATCGGATATCGTCAGCTGGTCCGCTATCTGGAGGGGACGGTGTCCCTCCAGATAGCGGTTGAAGACATCGTGCGGGAGACGCGGCGTTTCGCGAAGCGGCAGGAGACCTGGTTTCGGAAGGAGCCGGAGGTTGCCTGGTTTTCCGCCCAGGATCTTGAACGGCAGATTCCGGGAGTACTTGAACATGCCAAGCACAGGGGTCTCGGGAGGGCGTATGGCTAAACACAACATCAACATTCAGGATGGGTATCTCTTCCAGAGCCTCAAGGAAGGGCAGACGATGTATCTGGAGCTCGTCACCGGCCGGCACCTGCTGGGGCGCCTCAAGCGTTTCGACCGCTTCGCCGTGGTGCTGGAGAGCGAAGGCAAGGAAATTCTCATTTACAAGCATGCCATCGCCACCATCGCCGCGGCGCCCCACGCTTCCTGAGGGTGGGCGCCATGGCTGCCGGGCTGCCACGGCTCTCCTCCTGCTCGCCGTCCTTCTGGCGGCGGGCAACGCGTGCACGACGGCACCCAAGCCGCCGGTGCCTCCGCCTGTCCGGCCACCTGAGCCGCTCGCTCTTTCCCCGGCCGACCGGCCGTATCTGATCGACCCTTTCGAGGGCTATCCCCGCGACACCGACCCGGAGCGGCGAGAGCGCCTCGCCGCCGCCTGGCACGATCTGCTCGACCGGGGAGAGACGGCCGCCGCCAGCCGCATCGCGGGGGACATGCTGGCCGAGGACCCGCAATTCTTTCCGGCCCAGGTGCTCGCCGCCCAGGTGCAGCTCGCGGCCGGGGACGACCATGACGTGCTCCTGCGGCTGTTGCCCGTAGGCGACGCGCTGCCCACCTATACGGCGAGCCAGCTCCTCCTCGGCCGGGCCACCGAGCGCATGGGCGACGTCGCCCTCGCGTACTCCGCCTTCCGCGCCGTGGCGGCCCGCAGTCCGCTGGCCTTGAAGCGCGTCAACGAGCTTCACGGCCGGGCGCTGGAGATCGTCGCCAACCGGCTGGACGAGGCGCTGCGCGGCGGCCGGCTGCCGGACGCCGGCCAGCAGCTCGACCTCCTGCGGAGCTGGGCACCCTCCGAGGCCGTCACCTTCGAGGCGGCGCGCAAGCTCGCCGTGGCCCGGGGCGACCACGCCGCCGAGCTCACCGCCGTCAAGGACCTCATCTCCCGCCGGCCGGGAGACCGCTCGCTCCTCGAGCGCCGCTCCGAGCTGGAGCTGGAGGTGGGCGACCCCAGCGCCGGCCTGAAGATCGTGCAGAACCTTGCCGCCGAGCATCCCAAGGATCCCTCCCTGGCGCAGAAGCTGGAGTCCGCCAAGTTCCGCTGGCGCCTTTCGCAACTGCCCCGCGACGTGCAGGAGGTGGCCGCCAAGGCGGACTTGAGCCGCGCGGACTTCGCCCTTCTCCTCTACTGGCTGGTGCCGGACGTGCGCAACAGCCGGCCGACGGCGGGCCGCATCGCCACCGACGTGCTCGACAATCCGCACCAGGAGGAGATCGTCCGCGTCGTCAACCTCGGGTTGATGGACGTCGATCCCACGCTCCACCGCTTCTCGCCCGGGTCGTCGATTCACCGCGGCCCGGCGCTGCGGGTGGTCTTGCGCATGCTGGCGCGCTTCGGCGTGGGCTCCTGTGCCGGGGCCAATCCCGGCGGCGGCGGCAACGCCTGCGATCCGGCCGAAGCGTGCGACCTCCTGGGGGCGGAGGAGAGCTGCGATCCCGCGGGTCCCCTGACCGGCACCGACGCCGTTGAGATCCTGCGGCGCAGCGTCAAGCTCCTCGGCGGATCATGACCTTCACCGTCCCCAACCTGCTCAGCGTCCTGCGGATGGGGTTGGTCCCCCTGTTCATCATCGCGGTGATGAACGGCGAGTCGACGAAGGCGCTGCTCATCTTCGTGGCCGCGGGCGTCACCGACTGCCTGGACGGCTTGATCGCCCGCTTCTGGCCGAGCCAGCAGTCCCCGCTCGGCGGCTATCTCGACGCCATCGCCGACAAGCTGCTGCTCACCAGCGCCTATGTCGTGCTCAGCATCCCGAACCTGGCCCACGGGGCTCCCATTCCCCTCTGGGTGACCATTGTGGTCATCGCCCGCGACGTGCTGCTCGTCACCGTGGCCCTGGTGCTCTACCTTACGAAAGGGGTCCGCCGTTTCCCGCCCACGCTCCTCAGCAAGTGGAACACCTTCTTCCAGATCGTGGCCGTGGGCCTCGTCCTGCTTGCCGGCACCCTGCCTGGGGCGCACTGGCTCCAGCAGATCGCCACAGTCGTCCTCTACCTGGTGGGCATCACCACCCTCGCCTCGGGCATCGACTACATCGTCCGCGTCAGCCGGCTGGAGGCGACCAAGGCGAAGGGTAGTTCTTAGAGACAACGGCTGTTCACGTTCTGCGGCGTCAGAGCCTGGCTGAGGCAGCCCTTGCCGATCGCCTCGACATCTTGGGGGGTCTTGAACCCGGCGCCGCCGGGGCAGCCGCTCCCCCGATCGCAGCCGGGCAGGTCGATTCTCACCGTCACCGGCGGGTAGCGCACACCCCAGGTGCTATAGGCGTGGGCCGCCGGCACCAGTTGGAGGAAAAGCCTCCGGCACAGCCAGCCGGCGGGTGCCGAGCCTCTGGGACGGGGTCTGCCCGTCCACCAGCTCAATCGCCAGGAAACGGACGCCGCCGTCTTCGAAGGTGCCGAAGAGGGTGGCGATGTTCGGGTGGTGGACCGCCGCGAGCAGCCGCGCCTCACGACGGAACCGGCTCATGGCGCGGCTTTGGGAGGTCAGATTCGGATGGAGGCGCTTGAGCGCGACGTCCCGTTCGAGATCGTCGTCCCGCGCGCGGAAGACCTGTCCCATGCCCCCGGCGCCTAGAGGGCCGAGGATACGGTAGCCACCCACGATGTCGCCGGCCGCCGGAAGGGCGTTCGGCTCTTCGGCCTGTCGCGCTCCGTGGCTCGCGTCCTCGGCTTTTGACATGTCAATTGCCCCTGATTGACCTGTTATTTATCACGTTTTTTACCCGATTTATCGCCCTAGACAGATTGCTCTCCCGCGGGAGCCGGCTTGGCACGCCGGCTGCAATTATCAGTTTTTCGAATCCGGATTCGATCGAGAAACTGAACCGCGAACTAAAAACTGTTTCAACAGACAGGAGAGAAATCATGTTTACCACTCGCAAGCTGATCGATTCCGGGTCCCTTTGGCTGCTCACCGTTTGCGTTCTTTCGCTGTGCCTGGCCGTCCCGGCCCCGTGCATCGCGGCCTCTTCCCCGGACCTCGCCATGCAGGCCAACCACCTGCTCTTGCCTTCAAATGCCCTCGCCGACGACCTGCCGGATATCATCATTCCGAAGCTCCCTCCTCCTCCCCCTCCCGCTCTCCTTGCCGGCGACCTACCGGATATTATTATTCCGAAGCTCCCGCCGCCGCCTCCCCAGAGGGCCTGAGGCAGCAGAGACGATGAACGCGATCCAGGGGGGAGCCTACTCCTCCCTACGGATCTTTTCCGCCCGGAGGGAGATCTGTTCGAGGCCCAGCCGGCGCGCCTCGCGAGCGATCTCCTCCAGCTTCGCGCCTCTCTCCGGCGGCCGCGTCAGCTCACCGGCGGCGAGCCGGGCCTCAAGGGCATAGATCACGTTTCCCTTCTGTAGACAGTCGCGCTCGATCCTGGTCAGATCGTCCAGAGCCTCGTCTCGCTGCCGCCTGCCTCCGAGAAGACCCTTCAAGCGTGCCGCCGTGATGCCGGTTGCGAGAGTGACCCCATACTCCACGTTCTGCTGGGCGCGCTGACGGATCGCCTCGAACCTTTCGTCCGCCGCGGCGAAATCTTTCTGTGCGAGGTGGATCTTCACAAGCTGGAGCTGAGCCAGGATGATGAGATCGTGCCGCTCGCTGCCGGCCAGAATCTTTTCCGCACGGCGGGCGAGCGCCAGCGCCTCGGCCGTCGCCCCCTCGGCCTGCCGTAAATCCGACAGGTCCATGGCGATCTGCGCCGCGAAGGCGGGATTGCGTGGTTCCTCCTGGACCAGCAGCGGCTTCAGGAGCTCGACCGCCCGCGCCAGCTTCCCTCCCATCGCCTCGATCAGAGCCAGTTGATGCACGCTGTCTCCGGACGACGAGGCCTCGTACGCCTGCCGCGCACCCCGGAGATCCCCTTGCCAAAAGCGGATCCTTCCCAAGTTCCCCAATGCCTGCGCCGCATAGGCTGCCTGCCCCTGGCGGCTGAGCTCGGCGTAGGCCTGATCGAGGACTTTCCGGGCTTCCTGGATCTCTCCCAGAAACAGGAGCTGGGTGCCCATGATGGCCCGGCCGGTCGCCAGCTCCCGGTGCGCTCCAATGCGTGTGAAGAGCGCTTCCGCCTCCCGGCTCAGCCGCTCGGCTTCGGAGTGCTCGCCCCGTGCCTGCCGCAGGACGGCTTCGAGCTGGATCACCCCTCCGACGCCCACCAGATCGCCGGCCGCGCGGTAGGTCTCCCGGGCCTCGGCCAGCAGGTCATAGCGCGGCGTCCGGTCGCCGAAAAACTGTGCCATCGCCAGATTCGCCTTGCAATTGGCGGCCGTGAGCTCCTGACGGGTGGCCGCCAGTTGGGTGCAGGCTTCCTGCAAGGGTGCGATCGCGCCGCGATAATCCCTGGAATGCAGCAGGCTCACGCCTTCGAGCCGGCGCGCGGCAGCCCGGTTGGCAAAGGCATGAAGGGAGCCGGCCCGCGCAGCGGCCTCGTGCGCGCGGCTCCGTGCCTCGGAATACCGGTCTTTTTGAAAGAGGACTTCGGCCTCTAGAAGGTCGGCGGCGAGCCGGTCGCTGGCGCGCAACGTTTTCGGGTCGGCGCTCCGGAGATCCTGCAGCACGTTGAGCGCGTCGTTCATGCGATCCGTCTCACGGTCGTGCAGGTCCAGCGCCGCGATCTTCAGCCGGAAGCGGGCCTGGTCTCCGGGATTCTCCCGGAGGAGCGCTTCATAGAGGCTCCGGGCTTCGGCAGTCCGGCCGCTGAGCTCGTGGCAGAGCGCGGCGATCTCCCTGCGGTCCCCCACGGGCAGAAGCCCGGCCAGCTCCTGGGCCCGGCACGCGGCGCGCGCCGCATCCGCCGGATGTCCGGTCGCGTTCAGCTCCAGTGCCAGGGCCTTTCCCGGCAGGGGGGACCGCGGCGCCAGCGGCGCCGTCTCCGCGAGGAGCCGCGCCGCCTTCTCGTGATTCGCGCCATGGACGCGCCCAAGCCCGGCGAAATAGCCCGGCCAGGCCTGCGCAGGGAGGTCTCCATAGATCGCCTCCACGGCCTTCCGGCCGTCGGCCCCGGGCAGCGGCAGGCGCAGCTCCCGGCGGACCACGCCGGCGATCTCGCTCGAAAGCTGAACGAGCCCGGGCACGGAGCCCGGCAGGACTTCCGAGAGCGACAGCCGCCCCGACCTGTCGACGACGAAGAACCGAACGATCAGTTTTTCATCCTCTCGCATCGCGTACGAGCCGGCGATCAAATAGTCGACGTCGAGCCGCCGTTGATAGTCGGCGAGCCCTGCCAGCCCGGAGAGACGCAGATCCAGCTCGGCGAGCGGAACGTCCTGATGCGCGGCGCGGCTCATCCGCCCGTCGATCGCCAGCAGATCGGTGATCATTTCGGGGAAGGCCGTGCCCACCCAGGAGCTCTCGCCCGTCGCCGAGAGATCCTTGAACCGGAGGACGGCGAACGTCGCGCCTGTGCGGGCCGGCGCCAAACGGTGGGCCGGTTCCGTGAGGACGGTGAGATCGCGGGCTCCTCTCCGCAGGAGCCACGACGCGAGAGCGAGAGCCGCCAGAAGCAGGAGCGCGATCCCGAGGACGAGATGAAAGAGGCGCGGGCGGGCCGGGCGCGGCTTCGGAGGGCCCGGCAGGTCGATCAGGGTGGGGAACTCGATCCCGGTCCCCATGGTGCCCCCGGCCGGCGCTCCGGAGCTGCTCCCGGTGGCGAGGCGCGCGGCGATCTCCTCCAGCTCCCGCCGCACCTCGGCGGCCGAGCCGGGGCGCAGCGTCGCGGTCTTCTCCAGGAGCCGGTCGATCAGCTTCGAGAGCTGCCAGGGGACCGCCGGATTGAGCTTGTGCACCGGTTCCTGCCGGTGCAGGATCACGCGGCTCAGGGTGCTGACCTGGCTCTCCGCCTCGAACGGCGAGGTGCCGGTCAAGGCTTCATACAGCAGTACACCCAGCGCGAAGAGGTCGGTGCTGGGGGCCAGGGGCGCGCCGCGGGCCTGCTCCGGCGACATCGCGCGGCACGTGCCGAGGATCGAGCTCTCGGCCGTCAGCGAGCCCTCCTCGCTGTCCAGAAGGCGCTTGGCGATGCCGAAGTCCAGGATCTTCGCTCCGCCGGCGGTGGAGATCAGGACGTTCTCGGTCTTCAGATCGCGGTGGATGATCCCCTGGCGGTGCGCCGTGTCCAGTCCCGCGGCGAGCTCGCGCGCCAGCTCCAGGGCCTCGCGCACGTCCATCGGTCCCTGGCGGACATGGTCGCGGAGGGTCATCCCCTCCACATACTCCATGACGATGTACTCGCTCTCCTCCTCCTCCAGGATGTCGTAGACCTGTACGATGGCGGAGTGGCTCAGCCGCGCGGCCAGCCGGGCCTCGCGGCGGAAGCGCTCGCGGCTCACGGGCGTGATCCCCGGTCCGGGCCGGATGCGCTTGATCGCCACCTGCCGGTCGAGGCGGGAGTCGTAGGCGAGGAACACCTCGCCCATCCCTCCCACCCCGATCCGCTTCAGGATTTCATAGGGCCCGATCCGTCCGAGAGAGCTCTCCTGCTCCACGTCCAAGCTCACTTCAGGAAACCAGGCCGAGCTCGCGGATGCGGCGGTTGAGAGCATCGCGCGACACCCTCAGGCGTTCGACCATGAGGTCGAGATCACCTCCGCACTCGCGATGGCAGAGCACGATTTCCTCGACCTTGAGGTCGCCCGCCTTCTGGATCGCCGGACAGCGATTGATCAGCACGTAGAGCGAAGGCCGCGAGATCCCCAGCGCCTCGGCGGCGCGTTTGAGGCGCCAGCGATGGGCGCGCAGCACGGCCAGCAGCTCGTCCTGGGAGATGTCCGCCGGCTTTCTCCGCCGGGCGGCGACCGGTCTGCCGGACAGCCCCGGAGCGGAAACGGCCGGCGGCTCGGCCCCCGCCTCGACCGGACGACCGCCGGTCCCGAGGAGGCTCTCGAATCCCGGGCTGGACTGGAGCTGCGGCAGGCCGCGGCTGCCGATCACCAACTGCCGGACCGCGTTGCGGAGCTGCCGCACATTGCCCGGCCAGTCGTATCGGGCCAGCCGCGCCACCAGAGCCGGCTTCATCCAGAGCAAGGGGGATGAGTCCCGGTCGAGGATTTCGAGCTCGCCGGTGGCGGCCAGCTCCTGGCGCAGGAAGTGGATCAGCAGGCGCCCGATGTCGTCGCGCCGCTCCCGCAGAGGTGGAAGCCGGATCGAATATCCCGCGAGCCGGTGGAGGAGGGGCTCGCGGAACGTCCCCGCCTGGGCCCGCTGCTCGAGGTCGGCGTCGGTGGCCGCGAGGACCCGCACGTCGACCCGCAGGGCGGACTGTGCGCCCACCGGCTGGATCTCGCCGACCTCCAGCACGCGGAGGAGCGAGGCCTGCACCTCCTGGGGCGTCTCGCCGATCTCATCGAGAAAGAGAGTGCCCCCCTGGGCTTTCCGGAAGTACCCGTCCTGCGCCTGTACCGCGCCCGTAAAGGCCCCGCGGGCCGCGCCGAACAGCTCCGAGGCGGCGAGCGACGGGGGAATGGCGCCCAGGTTGACGCTGACGAACGGACCGCGAGACCTGCGGCTGGCGGCATGGATCGCCTGCGCGACCAGCTCCTTGCCCGTCCCCGTCGCGCCCCGGATCAGGACCGGGACCGCGAGATCGGCGACGCGATGGATCTCCGCACGGACCTGGGCGATCGCCGAGCTCTCTCCGACCAGGCCGTGGGGCTCGCGGACCGGGAGCCTGGGCGCGACGAAGAGGTGAAGCAGCAGGACCACACGGCCTGCCATCTCCAGCACGGCCCCCTCCCGCATCTGGGCCAGGGAGATCACGCGACCGCCGTCGACCGGCTCCCCGTTCAGAGTGATCCGCGTGTGGCTTTCGTCCAGCCGAATCTCGATGCCGCCAGGGACGGAGAGGAAACGGATCGGCTGCCGGCTGAGATAGGGGTCGTTGAGCGGTGCCTGGGAGCCCGGCTGCTCGAAGTCCGGCTCCAGCCGGCTGAGGCGCGCTTCCTGCCCGCGAACGATCTGGCCCAGATACGCCCGCGCCCCGACGCGCGGGGCCTGCGGGTGAAACAGGAGGGTCAGCGTGGGGATCGGCTCGAAGGCAAGGTCGCCCTTGCCTCCCACCCCGCCCGTACCTGTGCGAGACAGGTCCAGCGTCGAGCCATCGAATTGCTGAGAGCTGCTCATGGTGTCGTCGAGAGAACATAGTCTACCATGAGCTTCTAAGCCACCCTTGGCGTGCATCTCCTACCAACACCCACGCCGCCCAGACCTGGGCGGGGTCGCCAGGTGCCGGTCGTGGCGATCAGAAGCTGTCGGGCGCCGGGAACGAGGTGCTCGTAGTTTTCGAAGCGCGCCTCGGTGGGCTTGAACGCCGTCGCTGTAGAGCAGCGGCAACTCGACGTTCTCCATGGCCCGCGTGCGCGCCGTGCGGCGAGGGGAGCGCACCGGCGGGCAGGAGGGTGGCGCGGCTGTCGAGATGACTCAAGGTAACTCAAGGTCGTCGGGGTGGAAGATTGGAACAAAGGTGTGTACAATATTCTACAAGCTATCGTCAGGCCCGAATCCAAACGAGTCTCTTCATGGAATGATCACGCTCAAGACACATTTTCTGTCATGATCGCAGAAGCTTGGCACTCCAAGCACCCATCCGCTGCCGAGATGCTTCAACTCGCCAGTGAAATCTCGGGCCTCGTCGCCCAGATCTCCTTGGAGCGCCTTCCCGAGCTCTTCAACCGGATTCTCCAGGCGGCACGCTCGACGGTCAAGCTCATCGACGGGATCGTATCCCTTCAGGACGACATCCTGGATGAGATCCATAGCCTCGAGAGGGACGGACTGACATGGCGCGCGGCGTGCCGAAAGGTTTCTGAGGCCGCCGAATCCGAATCTGGCGACCTCTTGACCTTTCCGGTCAGCATCGGGACCCGCCAGCTCGGCGCGTTGTCCATTCTCTCTCGGAGCGGTCCCCTCGCCTTGAGCCCGGAGCAGGACCACCTTCTGATCCTCCTCACGAACCTGGCTGCACTGGCCATCGAACGCAGACGTCAGGAGGACAACGCCCGCTGGCTGGATGCTTTTTCCAATGTCTTTGCCGCCAGCCGGGCCCCTCGGTCCGCCGGCGACATCGACGTTCTCCTTCGAGAAATTGCGGAGAACGTCCGGCGCCTGTCCGGCGCCGATTTCGTTGTACTGTATGAGTACTTCGAAGAATATGGCGACATCCACCTCCCGCCGACGCTGGCGGGCGAGGTGCGGACCGAGAATGTCCTCCGCGGCCGCGGCGTCGTGATCGAACACAAACGGTCCGCCATCTTCCGCCTGCTGAAGCATCAGAGCCCCTTCTTTGCCGAAGACGCCCCTCGGCAGTGGAATGCTGCAGGGCTTCTCAGTAAGAACTCTGCGGCAGAAGACCAATCCTTTTTCACCCGCGAGGGAGTCGTCTCCTCTGCAGGGATTCCATTGAGCATCGAAGACGAGCTCATCGGAGTCCTTTTCCTGAACTACCGGACTCCGCAGACGTTCCCGCCGGGCCTCCGCGAAAACCTCAAGATGTTCGCCAATCAAGCGGCCCTGGCCATCGGCAATGCGAGATTCTCTCTCCGCTCCCAGCGATACAGCCAGAATTTGGAAGCGCTCAACCGGATCGGCCGTGAGCTGGGTTCTGCCGTTTCACGAGACATCCTGCAAATCGCAAGCTTGATCGATGAACAGACCCGCTCCGTCATCCCGACACGCAATCTCTTCTTCTGCTTGTATGACGCGAATACGGGCCGCTTCGATCACCCCTACCTCCGGGACCAGTACGACTCGCCCGAAGCGATCATTCCCCGGCTCGACGAAGGCCTCACCGCCTATGTCTGCCGGGCAGGCGAGCCGCTGTTCGCAACGCGAGAGGCCCTGGAGCGACTCTTTGCCGAAGGGAAGGCCCGCCTCGTGGGCAGCCCACCTGCGATCTGGCTGGGGGTTCCGATGCTGGTCCGCGACAAGGTGATCGGCGCCCTGGTGGTGCAGGACTACGACGACGAAACAGCGTTCAGCGAAGAGCATTTGCACCTTCTTACCGCCGTTGCATCCCAAGCGGCCATCGCAATCGACAACTACCGCCTGCTCCACAATGCCAGGCTTCAGCTCGCAGAGACGCAGGAGAATCTTCATCTCTCGGCCAATGCCATCGCGGTCGGCCAGATCACCACAACGTTCGTCCACGAAGCCAAGAACGCCTTGAACGGCATGAGCCTCACGATCCTCAACCTCATGGAGGACATCGCGAAGGAGACGGATCTCAAATCCAAGGATGACTATCTGGAACAGCTCGCCTCCGTCCAGTCGGAGCTGAAGCGATTTGACGATCTGTCGAGACGACTGCAGCGCTTCACGCAGCAGGGCCTTCGGCCCGAAAAGAAGGAAGCTCACCTCAACGAGATCGTGGTCCATACTCTCCAACTCCTCGGCAGCGCGCTGCGCAAGCACCGGATCAGGCAGGAGACGAGGCTGGAGCAGAGCCTCGATGCGACTCCGATCTTCGTGGACGAGTACCAGATCCAGCAGGTCTTGATGAACCTGATCCTCAACGCCATCGCCGCTTCGACTGTCAGTGGACGGCTGGTCATCGAGACCAGGAATCATCTGGACCATGTCGAAGCCCGAGTCACCGACTTTGGCCAGGGCATCGCGGACGAGGCGCGACAGGAGCTCTTCAGGCCCTTCTTCACGACGCGGGAGGACGGCGTAGGCCTGGGGCTCTTTCTCAGCCGGACCCTGATCGAGAAGAATCATCAGGGGCGCATCGAGGTTTTCAGCAACGGCCCCGGCAACGGCGCCACCTTCTCCGTCTGTCTTCCGAAGCAGAGCTGAAATGACCGGAGGGATTTCATGTCCGTCTCTTTCGATGTGAAGTATCCAGAAGTACCTCGAGAGCTTCTCTTCGTCGAAGACGAGCCCCTCGCCAGAAAAGCGCTCACCCGCCTCCTGACCAGGCACGGTTACGAAGTTGTCGAGGCGCCGACGGGCGATAGCGCCATGCTCTCGGCCAACAAGGGAGCTGTCGGGGTCGTGCTCATGGATATCAGGCTCGATGGAGATTCCGACGGCATCGAGCTCGCTCGGGAGATCCAGATCCTCCACCCGCTCACCTCGTTCATTTTCGTGAGCGCCTGGGCCCGCGAGCCCGAGTACCACGATCGCGTCCGCGAGGCGGGAATCCGCGTCGGCGGCTGGTTCGACAAGCCGATCGAAGAGAAGGTACAGGAGCTTTATCAGTTGATCGACCGGGAACAACAGAGGCTCCATGTTCTGGCCCGCCTCGATCATGCCCGCCAACGCGGCCTGGAGCCCTTGAGCTATCTGCAGGCGCTGGCCGACGAGGGACTGGTCCAGGAAAGTGTTTTCAGAGATGTCGTCGCCGAGTTGAAGGTCCAAGGGAGTGAGCACGAGGAGGAGCACGATCCTCACGAGCTCGCAGCGCGGATCGACGCCGTTTTCGACCAGATGCAAAACCTGGTCGAAGAGAGAGCGGATGACCCGGATCTGCCCGTGCTTCTCCGGCTCCTCGAGGAGCAACTGGAAGCCCTCGAAGAGAAGGAAGCTCGTCTCATCCAGCGGAACTACAGAGCGCATTTCGAGTTCAGCCCCGAGGAGGGGAGGAGCTTGATCAGCGAAATCGAGAGGCTCCTGGACAAGAAATGAAGACCCTGCCGATCCTTCCTCCTGTGACTCACCCCTGGCCGGAGAAGATCTCCCGCCGCCATACCCCTGCACCGACGGCCGAAGCCCACGGTTTCCGCCTGTACAGGTCCTGCTTGCGCTGGGAATTCGGTTTTTCCTGCGCCTTCTGTCTGGTTCATGAGCGAGACATCAAATTCTCCGGCGTCGAAGGCTGGGGCCTCACCGAGGTGGAGCACTTCATCCCGAAGAGCTCGTCTCCGGCCGAGAGAAACGTCTACAGCAATTGTTTCCTGATCTGCGGGCGCTGCAATCGAGCCCGTGGCAGGAAAGCCATCCTGCACGGGAGCGGCGGGAAGCTGCTCAACCCATGTGAAGCTGACTGGGCCGTCCATTTCATGGCCGCCGGCAGCCGGATTCTCCCACGTCACGACGGAGATGCGGACGCTGCTTATACAGTGGAGGCATATCGGCTGAACGAAGCGGGCAAGAGGGCCATGCGCTCGGTGCGCAGAGAGAAGATCGAGGAGTCCCGGGGATTCCTCGCTGATACGGTCGGCGACCGGCAGAAGCTCCTCGATCTCGCAAAAAGCGGACAACCCGAGCTTTTCACCATCATCAAGAGGCTCACCCGTGTGCGCTGGCAGGCCACCAAGGACCTCGTCAGATTGATGGCGATCCCCCAGGATCACAACAAATTCTGTCGCTGCCCGCACGACGGTCATCACTCCCTTCCGAAGGTTCTCGAGGATCAGACGTTCGACCTCATCGACCTTCTGCCGAAGCGGGCTCGCACGGACGGGACCTGAGCTGCCGCCGGAGCGCGGACCACCATCACTTGGCCTCGATACCTCCTCAGAGCGCCCCCACCCAAGACCCTCACCCCTGCCCCTCTCCCGACCGCCCCGCCCGCCGCCCCGGGAGAGGGGTACCCCTGGGGCATCCCCGCCTTGCTCTCTCCTCTCCAGAGAGGGGGAGGGGCGATGGGAGAGGAACGCTGGATGATGAGAGTGATCTGGCTGTTCTCTCTCTTCTCCCGGGGCGATGGGCGGGGCGGTCGGGAGAAGAGGGCCGGGGTGATGAGGGTCTTGGGTGGGCGAGGCCCGTCCGGGAGGGAATTCCTGATGTCTCCCCTCTCCCACCCCATACCCGGTTCTGATAACATCGGGTCAGGCGCAATGACCCCGATGTCCGACTTCGTCCACCTCCATCTCCACAGCCAGTTCAGCCTCCTCGACGGGGCCAACCGACTTGACGACGTCATCAAGGCGGCGGTCGAGGCGGGCATGCCGGCGATGGCGCTCACCGACCATGGGAACATGTTCGGGGCCATCGAGTTCTACAACAAGGCCAAGGCCGCCGGCATCAAGCCGATCGTGGGCATGGAAGCCTACGTGGCCCAGGGAAGCCGGCTGGACCGCACTCCGGGACGCGGCAGCAGCAACCACCTCGTCCTCCTGGCGCAAAACGAGCAAGGGTACCGCAACCTCCTCAAGCTCACCTCCAGCGCCTTCCTGGAGGGCTTCTACTACAAGCCCCGCATCGATAAGGAGCTGCTGCGCCAGCACAGCGAGGGGCTCATCGGCCTCTCGGCGTGCCTCAAGGGTGAGATCAACGAGCTGATCGTCGGCACCAAGGAGCGGGAGGCGGAGGCCGCGGCCCGCGAGTTCCTGGAAATCTTCGGGGAAGGGAACTTCTTCCTGGAGATGCAGGACCACGGCATCCCCGAGCAGCGGCTGGCCAACGGCGTCGTGAAACGCATCTCCCAGCGTACGGGAATCCCCCTCGTGGCCTCCAACGACTGCCACTACCTGCGTAAGGACGACGCCTTCGCCCACGACATCCTGCTCTGCATCGGCACCCAGAAGAACTTCCACGACGCCGACCGCCTGCGCTACTTCTCGGACAACTTCTACCTGAAGTCCGCCGAGGAGATGCACAAGATCTTCCCCGACGACCACCAGGCGCTCGAGAACACGCTCGCCATCGCCGAGCGCTGCGACCTGGTGATCCCCACCGGCACGTTCCACCTGCCGGAGTTCCCGCTGCCCGCCGGCTACGACAATCTCCAGACCTACTTCGAGAAGGTGGCCCGCGAGGGACTGGAGGAGCGCCTCGCCGAGCTGCGCAAGCGGCGCGGCAACGGGCCGGCCCGCCATGAGGACGCGGTCTACCGCCAGCGGTTGGAGTACGAGATCCAAGTGATCGAGAGGATGGGCTTCCCTGGCTACTTCCTGGTGGTGTGGGATTTCATCCGCCACGCCCGGGAGAACGACATCCCGGTGGGGCCGGGCCGCGGCTCGGCCGCCGGCTCGGTGGTGGCCTACGCGCTGCGCATCACCAACATCGATCCGCTGCAATATGACCTGCTGTTCGAGCGCTTCCTGAACCCCGACCGCATCAGCATGCCCGACATCGACATCGACTTCTGCATGCGGCGGCGGGGCGAGGTCATCCACTACGTGGGCGAGAAGTACGGCCGCGACCGCGTGGCGCAGATCATCACCTTCGGGACCCTGGCCGCCAAGGCCGTGATCCGCGACGTCGGCCGGGTGATGGGCGTGCCCTACGCCAAGGTGGACCGCATCGCCAAGATGGTCCCGGACATGACGAAGTCGCTGGCCGCGGTCGCCAAGGACGAGCCGCTGGCCTCCGAGATCGCCAAGGACCCCGAGATCAAGCAGATCGTCGAGGTGGGCTCGCGCCTGGAGGGGCTCACCCGCCACGCCTCCGTGCACGCGGCGGGCGTCGTCATCACGCCGAGCCGTCTCGACGAGCTCGTGCCGCTCTATAAGGTCACCAAGGGCGACGAAGAGCAGATCATGACCCAGTGGGACATGAACGTCATCGAGAGCCTCGGGCTCCTGAAGATGGACTTCCTGGGCCTGCGCACCCTGACCGTGCTCGACGACGCCGTGAAGATTGTCCGCCATCTGGGGATCGACCTCGACCTGGACGAGATCCCTCTCGACGACCCCCTCACCTTCCGTATCTTCTGCGAGGGACGCACCAGCGGCATCTTCCAGTTTGAATCGCGCGGCATGACCGACCTGCTGCGGCGGTTCAAGCCCTCGCGCTTCGACGAGCTGGCGGCCTTGAATGCCCTCTACCGGCCGGGCGCCATGACCCTGGTCGACGAGTACATCCAGCGCAAGCAGGGCAAGAAGTTCACCTACCTGGCGCCCGAGATGCAGCCCATCCTGGAGGAGACCTACGGCATCATCGTCTACCAGGAGCAGGTGATGCTGATCGGCGTGGAAGTCGCGGGCTTCACCATGGCCGAGGCGGACACGCTACGCAAGGCCATGGGCAAGAAGAAGGCCGACGTCATGGCCAAGATGAAGGCGAAGTTCGTCGACGGCGCGGCCGGCCGCGGCATGGCGCCGCAGAAGGCCTCGGAGCTGTGGGACAAGATCGAACCCTTCGCCGGCTATGGCTTCAACAAGAGCCACAGCGTCGCCTACGCCAACCTGGCGTACAAGACCGCCTACATGAAGGCCCATCACCCGGTGGCCTTCATGGCCGCCATGCTCAACTGCGAGCTCTCCTCTTCGGACTCGATCGCCAAGTACATCGCCGAGTGCCGCAACATGGGCATCGAGCTGCTGCCGCCGGACGTCAACGAGAGCAGCTACATGTTCACCGTCGTGGGCGACAAGATCCGCTATGGCATGGGCGCCATCAAGGGAGTGGGGGAGAGCGCCATCGAGTCCGTGCTGACGGCGCGCCAGAGGGTGGGGAAGTTCCGCAGCCTGGCCCATCTCGCGACCGAAGTGGACCTGCGTCTGGTGAACCGCAAGGTCTTCGAATGCCTGGTGAAGGCCGGCGGCTTCGACGACCTGGGCATTCCGCGCACGCCGCTCTGGCACTCGCTCGATGGCCTGCTGGACTATGCCCAGCGCCGGCGCCGGGAGCGCGAGGAGGGGCAGTCGAGCCTCTTCGGCATGCTCGGTGGCAGCGAGTCCAACGAGCCTATGCCGGACCTCTCCGTGCGCCCGTGGCCCGAAAGAGAGCGACTGCGCTATGAGAAGGAGGCCCTCGGGCTCTTCCTCACCGGCAACCCGCTCTCCGAGCACCAGGCGGCCCTGGAGCGCCAGATCAGCCACACCACGGCCGATCTGCGCGAGATCATCGACAACCTCCCTGAAGGCACCGTCACCCTAGGCGGTATGGTGGCGGGCTTCAACCGGGTGAAGATCAAGAGCGGCGCCAACGCCGGCCGCTTCATGGGCCGCTTCGTGCTGGAGGATCTGGAGGGCAGCCTGGCCGTGACGCTCTTCGCCAACCAGCTCCAGCAGTTCGGCCATCTGATTTCGGACGAAGCCGTCATCCTGGTCAAGGGCCAGGCCCGGGAGCGCGGCGGCGAGGTCGAGATCACCGTCGAGGAGATCGTCCCCCTGGACACCTCGCGCCGGCTCGCCGGAGTGGACCTGACGTTCGACGCCTCGCTTCCCCAGAGCAAGATGCTCAAGCTCCGCGATCTCCTCACCGAGCACCCGGGCGACGTACCGGTGACTCTGGAGATGCAGCTCCGCGACCGGGTGGAGCGGATCGCCATGGGGGAGAAGTACAAGATCCATCTCAACCCCACCCTGCGCTCCTCGATCGAGGGCCTGCTGGGGCCCGAGAGCGTCCGCGAGCGGTAGCAGGAGTAACTCTCAAGGGCGAGCAGGAAGAGCTTCCCCCAGTAGGGGAGAGGCTCTCCCCAAGGGGGGAGAGCTTCCCCAAGCCGGGACGAGCATTTTTCGAGTGGGGGAAGGCCTCTCCCGAGAAGGGAAAGCGATTCCCCACTCGGGAGAGGGCTTTCCCGAGTGGGGAGGGCCTTGCCCTTCTCGGGAAAGCCTATCCCCAACTCGTTTGGGCTCTCCCCAACTCGTTTCTGCCTCATCCCCGATTTCCCCTCAGGCGCTCTGGACTCCCTCATCACTTGGAGGCGCGGGCCGGACAGGACCGGTTCCCGTCGCCAGAAAAGCCGCGAAGTTGCGGCCCAGGATCTCTCCGAGCTCCCCTTGAATCGTGGGGCCTGCCAGATCGAGCATCACGGCGAGCCCTTCCGCATACTGGGCGATCCAGGCGAGCACGTTCATCGCCTCGATCCATTCGGGGTCGAAAGCCTGGAGCCATCCGCTCACGTCGCGGTTGCGGAAGACGGCATACCCCTCTGGCACGAGAGGAGTTGCCGGCTCGCGAAGCTGGTAGTGACGGGTCCGCCGGATGATCGAATGGGCCACTGCCGCGAGCCGCGCATCCGTGAGATCGGCGAACACGGCCAGGGGTGCGTCGCCGGTCTGAGGATTCTGCCAGGGCCGGAAAAGACCGTAGCCGCTCGGGGTGCTCAAGATGACCACCGGTTTCATGGCATCGCCGGCCCAGGGAGTGTCCGGCTCGTCTTGCGCGCGCAAAATCGTCCGGTATTCCGTGGAAAAGGCGCTTTTCGACTGTCCTTCCTCGCTCACTAGAGGCCTCCTCTCGTTGCCGGAGCGTCGCCGCCATCCGGCAAAAGTTTCGCGGTCACATCACGGACCTGCCCTGAGGAGGTGTTGTACACGCATGGAGATGTAATAGTCAAGCTGTAACGGCAACGTCTCCATTGCATCTACCAGGAGACCAGTGTAGACTCCTTCCCATGAACCAGGACAAGGACGAGGTTCGGCGTGTGCTCGACGTGCTTCAGACGCTGATGCGGATGCTTGCCGTCTCCAATCGAGAGGTCGAGCGCCGGCTGGAGCTTCAGCACGGTACGGTGAGCCGGTTCCTCAACGGTCAGATCGAGGCCAAGCTGGAGATCGTGCTGGGGGTAGCTCGCGCGCTCGGTCTTGAATACGAGGAGCTCTTCGCCATCGTGTATCCGAGCCAACCGGGGCCCAAGCCGGAGAGCGATGCCGCCCGCAAGATTCGCATGATGCTCGAGGATCTACGGCCTCAGCCAGCCAGACCGAAGGCGCAGGTTGATCCTGGCGAGCTATTCCAGGATGTCAAGCGAGCTGTCCGAGAGATCTTGGAGGAGAAGGCTATGAAGGCCGAGGGTGGCCCGAGAGCGGTAAACGGCGGAGGATAGAACGATCGCGAATTCGAGCCGCGCGATCACCGGTTCTCCCCCAATGTAGAGACGCCCGACGGGGAACCCCGTGGAGCGTCTCCGGATCGGGAAGCCGGTCCAATCTGCAACGAATCCGCGGCGGCAGAAGAAGGTGAAACCAAGGACATCAAGGACATCAAGGACAGCAGGGACAACAAAAATACCGGACTGGGTATCGTCGTTCTGTCTTTGAGGTCCTTGCGGTCCTTGTTGTCCTTGACGCTGGATTTCTGCCGCGCAGGCTCGCTAGATCTGTCCGGGATTGGGTGTCGCGTCCGAAATTTCTTCGCCGCTTCGGAGACGCCCCACGGGGTACCCCGGGGGCGTCTCTACATTGGGGGACCGGTCAATATGCCGGGGAGGGTGGCGCCGTTAGGAGGTTGGGCGCGTCGAGGCTATCCGAGCATCAACTCTATCATCATTTTACGAAGATATTGCGCCGAAGCTTCCAGCAGGGCCAGCTTGGAGGTCTGCGCTAGGCAGGCTTCTTCGATCATCTTCGCGGTGCCGAGAATTTCTCGGTGGACGCCGATAGCTTGAAACATCGCCGCCGATTCCAGTCCTTCCTGAACGGCCTCTTCCTGGCGCCCCTGCCGTAGCAGGGTTATAGCCAAGTCCAGCCCGGCGATGCCGGCTGCTAGCCCCATCTCTGCCTCGGTCAATCCCAGTTTCGCTTCGCGAAAGGCGATTTCTGCGCTTTCCAATTCCTGTAGGCCGTAACTTATACGGCCTTCGATCCAGCGCATCTTGAGACTTGCTACATTGCCTTGGGTGACGAATCGAGCCCTATTCACAAACAATGCTCTCTTCGCGTCCTTGAATCGATTGATGTCAACTAGAAAGAGGATGTAGTTGAAGGTCGAAACAAGCGCTAAGGAAGGATCGCGGTCGCGATCGATTAGGGCTAACCCTTCCTCGATCGTCTTGCAAGCCTTTTCGGTGTCTCCGTGATAGAAAGTATATAGCGCCTTCGTGATGAGCGCCCTGCCAGCAAGATGAATTTCGCCGTCGGCACAGTACATCTCGGCCAGAGTTGCCAACCTCTCAAGGGCGAGAGCGAACTCCCGCGAGGTTCCAAGGAGAGAGGCTTCGAGATCTAACAGCCGCATCTTCAGGCTGCGGTCGCCAGAGCCTTGGTTGAGGAAACTGAAGGCCTTTCCGAAGGCGTCCTGAGCTTCGCGTAGTCGGTTCGCCACGCGGTAAGCATTAGCCAACTCCCCCCAAGCGCGTGCGCGCAAATCTGCCACCTGCTGGTCACCGCCATATGTCTTCGGTTTGAACCCTTCCGACATCTCGGCGGCAACTCTTGCGAGGTGGCACATCTCGCGAGGATTGTCGTATCGGATTGCCCAACTACGGGCAAGGAGTGCCTCATAAACACCCAGCCCCTTGATAGACATCTCGCCAATTTTCGTAATGGCGAGCACGCCTTCTCCCGAGCGCAACGCGGTGGTAGCCTTCTGAAACCGTAACCGCTCGCCCTTAGGAAGAGACATGGCTCGGCTGCCGTACTCTAGGGAACGATCCAGCACGGCATCATAGGCAGAACTCAACTCCTCAGGTGCCTCAGCCTCACCCCGAGCGGCAGTCTCAAGCAAGATCAAGTCTTGTTGGGCCGTTGCTTGGCGGACCTTGCCCCCGAGGAGCCGGCGGATAACTTCCTTCGACGACAGCAGTGTCTCTAGGTCGCTGTCCGCCTCGGCCGGTGTCTTCTGACTGCTCATCGCCCCTCCTCCCGCAATGCCCGTTTTTGGATTCAGATCTTCATTATAGAGGCTCAAAGAGCACGAGGGAAGGAGCTGAATGGTTGATCGGCTTAGCCGTTGGGATTGAGTTCGGGCTTGGCGTAGTTTGGACGTGGAGCTACTGCTGACCCGTTTGGGTCAAGGCCCGGCCCCTCCTTCCCAACAATGGGAACCAATCCCGAAGCCCGCGCCGGACTCGGCGCTTTGCGCACAGGCCAAGCCCAGAGAGTGGAAAAGCCCTGCGTCCAGACATCCTGGAGCCAGGCCCAGGCGTGCCCGGCCGTTCCAAGGTCGCGGGCGTTCGCGGGAACGGCACCGGCGAGGGTGAGGATCGAAGCGAGGGCTCCTGCGATGAGGTAGCGCCGAAAAGTGGATTGCATGATGAGCAACTCCCTCCGCCACGGAGCGGGCCGAGACCTTCATGGCTTGGCCGTCCGCGAGCTGGGCTCCGGCGAGGCCTCGGCACGGACGCCCAGCGCGGATCTTCGTCCGGCCATCTCGCTCTCGACGGAATCTCCCACGCCCTACGATACCCTCTCGACGCTCCTAAGTTTCCCCCATCGGCGTTACCGTTCGAGGCCTGCATCGCAGACTTTCCCATATAGCGGGGATCTGCACTTTAATCGCATGACTTGACGACGTAAACGGGATCGATATGAAGTTTTAATCTCCGTATTGACATTCTTGTCTCCATCCGTACAATGCCGCTGTCAATCAGTTTTGCCGGATCGATCTTCCGGCGTCATGAAGGCGCCGGATTCTTGAACCCAGGAGGTTCTATGAGTACGACGAACACCGTTCAGAGCCTGACTGTCGAAACTGCTGCTGAGCAGGGGAGCATTCAGGTGGGGGCCATCAAGGCCAGGTTGAAGCCCGAGCGGATTCAGGAGGTGCTGTCGGCGGCTCCGGCCTGGCAGCTCCTCGACGGAACGGCGACATTGCACCGGGAGAAGAAGTTCCCCGACGCGGTGGCAGCCATGCTGTATTCCTCCTACGTGTCGTCGCTGGCCTCGAGTCTCAAGGTGCAGGCGAGCGTGCGGCTGCGGGGGTTGCGAGTTCTGGTGACCCTGGGGAGCGCGAGGAAGAATCGTCATCCCCTCAACGAGGCGCAGCTCGGCCTCGCGGCGATGATCAGTTAAATCGACAACGGAAAGGAAGGGAGACTTGCATCATGCCAAAAGATACCTTTGCCGCTGAGACGACGGACTGGAGCCAACTGGCTGTAACCGTCGACATCAACAAGATCGATCTGGCCCACCTCGAGCCGCAGACCTCGAGGCTCCTGGTGGTGCTGGACGGCGCGAAATCCACCAAGCTACGCCAAGATGCCTTCAAGGCCATGCTTCAGCAGTCAACGCGGGATTTGGAAGCGTACATGAGGGAGGGACGCGACCTTGCCACGCGCCTGCGTAACGGCGTTCGGACAAAGTATGGACTGAAGGGTGAGAAGCTGACGGAGTTCGGCATGAAGCCGCGCCGCAAGCCGCAGAAGAAGGTAACGCCGGAGCCGGTCGCACAACCGACTCCGGTGACTCACACTCCGGTGGATACGAAGTAGAAGCAGTCGAAGTCTAGTCTGACCGTCGCGGGGGCGCAAGCCCCCGCGGCGGGTTGTTTCTCGGCTCTACAAACCAGTAAGACAGAAGACCGGGGCGTACGCCCCGGTCTCGAAACCCCGAATCAGGAGCTTTTTACGGGCAATGGCCGGAGGTGCCGACTGGCGGCCCGATGTTGTTCCAGACCACGATGCCACAGGACACCGAGGCGGTGCCGGAACTGAGGGGGATCACGGTCAGTTGGACCGTCGGATAGGGAATGGAGTAGGAGTGGGTGATCGTGGAGCTCGCGGTGTTGGCGGAGTTGCCATCGCCGAAGTCCCAACTGAAGCGGAAGAGGTTTCCCGTCCAACTGGAGCAACTGGAGTCGAAACTGCAGACGTGGGTGGTCTCGTTGCAGTCCCAGTCGTAGCAAGCCGTCGTGGCCCCCGCTCGGCTGGCCACGGCCATGAGCAGGAAGCAGCCTGCGAAAAGTGCAATCTTGTTACGCATGAATCTCCTTCACGTAAGGCGTTTCTGTGAGCCGCACCGGTTTGTCCTGGCCAGGAGTTGAGCGGCGGGCGCACTGTAGCATGAGCAGAGGTTTAAGACAATCGAGAAATCAGAGGGCAAAGTTACATCAACGTCACAGTGGTATTTCCGTGCAATGAAATCCTGGGAAGGACGCGCAGGGGAAGTGGTGGAGGACCATGTCCCTCTGCGCGTCAAGCGTCGGGGGCAGGATTTCGTCGTCGTCAGCCGCCTGCCGGGGGGAGAATCTTGTATTGAGAAGGTGGGAACGCCGAGAACGAGAGGCGGTATTGCCCCGGCGTAGGTTCATTGTTTTCGGGTGGTTCTGGCCGCGGCGGAGACGTCCCGCCGTTATTGGACTGCGGAGGGCGTCGTGGACGGGCTGGGAACGTCTCTACGTCCTTCGCTGAGAGGATGGCGTTTCTGTCGCGCACCCTCCGATGTTATTTAGTGGCAATTCTTTACCACGTCCTGCCCCCCAGAATCGCCGACAACAAATCCGGCCGCGAACCGATCCGTTCCAGGTGGGGAAATTTCTCTCCCTCGTGGTAGTCGACCCGGAAGGTCCGCATCACGTCCCCGTGCTCGGCGGTGATCTCGATGGGCTTGGTGTTGGTCTTTGCCGCTTTGATCTCTTCCGGCAGGATCGGGGGCGCCCATTTGCGGCCATCGACGGCGACGAGCTTCATGCCGGGGCCGAGGCCGGCTTCCCAGGCGGGGGAGCCGACGACGATGTCGTCGATGGTGCCGTCCTCTTTGATCCAGAGACCCAGGGTGAAGGTGGCGTCGACCAGCTTGGTGCTCTGGGCTCGGGCCTTCTGGTACTCGTTCGGCTGGTCGGTATAGACGAGCTTCCAGCCGGCGGCTTTGAATCCTTCGAGGGGAGCACGCGGCTGCACGGCGTAGACCCGCTGCGCGAAGAAGCCGCGCCAGTCGTAGGGCACGATGCGGTTGAGGGTGTTGTAGACGTCTTCGTCGGTGTAGGGCACGACGGCCGGGTCGGTGGACGGTGCGCCGTAGAAGGCCTGGCAGAAATCGTCGAGCGATTTCGTTCCGCCACTCCTCAGGCGCAGGGTCGTGTCGGCTTCCAGCCAGATCAGCAACGACTCGTCATAGTAGTCGAGCGCCCGGCGGTAGGCCGTCCAGGGTGTCGGCGCTCCAGAGAGGATCTGCGCGGCCACCGCCGTGTCAGCGAGCGGACGCCAGCGCCGGCCGGGACGGTTGTGGTCCGCGTTGGCCGCGACCCAGGCCGCGTAGTCGCGGCTCTGCTCCATGGTGCGGATGCCGCTGCGCGTGGTCAGCAGGAAGTCGCCGAGGTAGCGGGTCAATCCCTCGTAAACCCACAGCAGGTCGGTGCGCAGCGCCTCCTGCGAATCCTTGACGGCGAGGCCCGCGGGCCGGCGGTACTTGCCGTTCCAGGAGTGGATGTACTCGTGCGGCAGCAGCGTTCCCCAGCGCAGGAGGAGGGACTCGTCGGTGAACATTCCGAGGTGCACCCGGTCGTCGCTCGACTCGTGATGCTCGAGACCGTTCTGGTCGAGCGTGTCGCTGAGGGCGAGGAGCCAGCGGTAGGAGCGGTAGTGGCGAGCTCCGAAGAGCACCGCGGCCTCCCCCGGTACGCGCCGGTAGGCGGCGATCCGCGCCTCGGGGATCTCCAGGGCGGAGCGTTGGTCGGCGGCGATGCTGATGCGGGTGGGCGCCTCGGGCGGACCGAGCTCCAGGGTGCGGAAGATCTCGCCGGCCAGCACCGGCGAGTCGATGAGCGTGTAGAGGCTCGTGGGCGAGAAGGTGACGGTGCCGCCCTGGGTGCGTTCGATCGTGAGAGCGGTGTCGAGCTGCCAGCCTGCCGGCAGACGGAGGGTGGCGTTCACCGGCACATCCGCGGCGTTGGGTCCCAACGGATACACGAGAAGGTCGTGCCAGTCGACGATCGCCAGGTGCGGCGTGGCGTTCGGGGTTTCTCCATAGCCGTTGCCGAAGCTTTCGGTGGGGGAGAGGTAGTCGAGCGTCACCTCCACGCCGGGGGTGCCGGCCGGGACTTCGACCTTGACGAGAAACATGTCCAGTGGATCGCGGCGCCAGGGGAGGACCCTGCCGCCCACCGAGACGGTGAAGCCGGCCACCTGCTGGATGGGTCCGCTCGGCGCGTGCTCTCCCTGAATCCATTTCGGGTACGCGAGGGTGAGGGGGCCGGCCGCGGCCGGAATCACGAGGCGGGAGTGGAAGATCCCGCGCGGCGCGTCCGTCGCGTCGACGGCCAGCTCGATGGGACGGGTCTGTGCCCGGGGCTCGGCCCAGGCGACGGAGGCCGCGGTCCCGAGGATCACCGTCAACGTGAGGTGCTGCAGGGCACGGCGGCTGGGCATCGGCTTGTCTCCTTCGAGGGTACGGGCGGCCGGAATCCTAACAGGTCCGCGGGCATGTCATAGGATGAACGCCATGGACGGCAGACGCAGGCAGGACATTCATCCCGGGCTCCTCGTCGAGGTGGTCCTCAAGCAGGACCAGCGGACGGGCAAGCGGACGCGCGGCGTGGTGCGGGACATCCTCACCCCCTCTGCCAATCACCCGCGAGGTATCAAGGTCCGGCTGGCGAGCGGCGAGGTGGGACGGGTGCAAGCCATCCTGAGCCCGGAGACGGGCGATTCTTGAAATGAGATCCGCGTCATCCAAGACGGCGGATTTTCCGTAGAGTCGGATGGCCGCCTCATCCGGCGGATTTCAAGGAGGAATGAGATGAAGAGCTTCGCCTCGAAGAAGAGCTTGTCTTTCGTGTGTGCCGTCCTCGCCCTGGGTGCCGTCGCCGCCCTTCCCGCTCTCGCCCAGGCGCCGGCACCGGCGCCCGAGATCAAGGAGCTATCGTTCTTCGCCGGCACCTGGAGCTGCAAGGGCAAGGCGGAGGCCTCGCCCCTGGGTCCCGAGCACCCCACGCAGGCGACCGTGCGCATCGGCAATGACGTCGGCGGTTTTTGGTACGTGGGGCATTACGCCGAGAAGAAGACGGCGGCCAATCCCCATCCCATGGTTTTCCACTTCGTACAGGGCTACGACGCCACGGCCAAGGCCCTATCCCTGGACTGCTTCGACGCCTTTGGCGGTCACTGCCACCAGACGTCGGCCGGCTGGCAGGACGACAAACTGGTCTACACCGGCGAGTCCCTCGGTGGCGGCCCGGCGACTCCGATGCGCGACACCTTCACCAAGAAGGGCAAGGCGGGGCTGGAGCATTCGGGGGAGATCCAGGTCGAGGGCAAATGGGTCTTCACCGACCACGAGACCTGCAAGCGCGTCAGTAAGTAAACCTGAGAGTGTGTCTCCAAAGGAGGAGCGGCCACGCCTACGTAGCCAGGGATTGAAATCGCCTGGCTACCGACTCTTGTCCTCTCCGGGACTGCAATTTCGTTCTTCCCATGTCCCGTAGGGACTACAGAGGGTAGCCAGGTGATTTCAATCCCTGGCTACGTAGGCGTCGTCGTCAACCACTTTTGAGACACCCCTGAGAGGAGCGGCCGCTCGCCGTCCAGATCGGCTAGGATGAAAGCGCACTGAGGGTAAGCTCAGGCGGCTGAGCTCATTGGGAGGAGATACGGATGCTTCTGGGGATCATCGTACTTCTGTTCATCCTGTGGATTCTGGGGTTTCTGGTCTTCCACATCGCGGGCGGGCTGATCCATCTCCTCCTGCTGGTCGCCGCGATCGTGCTGATCGTGCGGCTGATCCAGGGAAAACGCCTGCTCTGAGGAGACAAGTCTACCGGGGGGGATGGGGCGGGCGGCGGCGCAGACTCCGGGTGAGCACCCGGTCCAGCGTAGCCGCGAAGGTCTGTTTGTCCTTGGGGCCGTAGGGCCGGGGTCCGCCGGTTTCGAGCAGGCCGGCACCCCGCAGGCCGTCCATCAAGTCGCGTACGGCGAGGCGGTCCGAGACGTTGTCCTCGGTGTACTCCTCGCCCCGCACGTCGATCACGGCGACCTGATTCTCCACCAGCCGGGCGGCGAGGGGGATGTCGGCGGTAATGGCGACGTCCCCGGGCTCGGCATGGTCGGCGATGTGGCGGTCGGCGACGTCGGGGCCGCCCGCGACCCGCACGGCGGAGACGAACGGGTTGTCCGGCGGCGCGGTGAGCCACGAGTTGGCGACGAGCACGGCCTCCAGTTGGAGGCGCCGGGCGGCTCGGAAGACCATTTCCTTCACATCCTGGGGCGCGGCGTCGGCGTCGATCCAGATCTTCATGGCCCTGGCACCCTATCAGAAGAAAAACCCGTGAGTACTTCGAGTACGATGACGCCATGAGGAGCTTCTTCCCGACGTCACCGAAGAGACGGTCCTGGACGATCGTGGTACTGGTGGCAGGCGCCGCGCTGGTCTGGGGCCTGGGAATGGCGGCCGAGAGCCGCGCCCAGGACGATATCACCTGTCTCTGCCGGCTGGCCCTGCTGACCGGCTCCGATTCGATGACGGGTGGCGTCGAGATCCGGGACTGGCAATCCATCCACGTCTACAACAGCAGCCCCTTCGAGGTGACGGACTTCCAGCTCAAGAACTGCGCCTCCCGCTGCATGGAGATGGCGCAGAAGGACGCCGCGTTCGCCGACGTCGCGGGGCTGTGCAAAAAGCTGGGGCACTCGTTCGACGGCCGGCGGCAGGCGAGCGCGCGGCTGCCGGGCACGCCGCCGGTGCGGGCTTTTTTCGTCCCGCTGAAATGCTGTCCAGCCGCCTCCGGCCCGGTGACCTGTCCCGGCGGCTGGACCTTCGACGCCGGCGGTCCCGGCGAACTCAAATGCCGGCGCAACGTGGGGCATCTCACGGCCGAGCCGCTGCCGCCGAACGGCACGGCGATCGGAAGCTGGGGCGTGGTGCTCGGCGCGGACGTCTGGCAGTGGGGTTCTCCGGTGCCGCCGCCGCCGGGCTCCGCGGCGCCGGTGGAGTTTCGGCCCTGCTCCTGAAGGGGTGTCTCAAATGGTTGGCGACGACGGCTATGGCGCCAGGGATTGAAAACACCTGGCTACCCTCTGTAGTCCCTACGGGACATGAGAAGGACGAATTGCAGTCCCGGAGGGGACAAGCGTCGGTAGCCAGGCGATTTCAATCCCTGGCGACGCAGGCGTGGCCGTCGCTCCTTTCGAGACACGCTTCTAAGGGGCCTAAATTCCCGCTTCGCGATCGCCGGGGCTTGCCATAGACTGCGCGGGCAGTCCAACCCTTTTGAGGAGGAGCGATACCATGGGAACCGTCGCGAACGTCTTCGTGGGCTTGGTGGCCGCTCTGCACCTCTACTTTCTGATTCTCGAAATGTTCCTCTGGAACAAGCCGTACGGCCGCAAGACGTTCGGGCTGACTCCCGAGTTCGCGGCGGCCTCCGCCGCGCTCGCCGCCAACCAGGGGCTCTACAACGGCTTCCTCGCCGCGGGGCTGATCTGGGGCCTCCTCGCCTCCGACTTCTACGTCAAGATCTTCTTCCTCTCCTGCGTGATCATTGCCGGTATTTACGGAGCGGTCACGGTCAACAAGAAGATCCTGTTCATCCAGGCGATCCCCGCGTTGATCGCCCTCGTCCTGTTGCACCTCTAAAGACGGAGACCCTGGGGTATGCCTTCGACTCCCCACGTCGAGAAGCACTTCATGGCGGGCGAGAAGGTCCGCGACGTCGTGATCGGCATGTCCGACGGTCTGACCGTCCCTTTCGCCCTTGCCGCGGGACTGTCCGGGGCGGTCGCGTCCTCCAAGATCGTGGTGACGGCGGGCCTCGCCGAGATCGCGGCGGGGGCCATCGCCATGGGGCTCGGCGGCTATCTCGCGGCCCGCAGCGACGCCGAGCACTACGCGAGCGAGCGGCGGCGCGAGGATCAGGAGATCCGCGAAAAGCCGGACGACGAGAAGGCGGAGGTCAAGGAGATCTTCCTCGCCTACGGCCTCGACGAGCCCGAAGCGGAGCAGATCGTCGAGTCCATGAGCCGCAGGCCGAAGGCGTGGTCGGACTTCATGATGCGCTTCGAGCTGGGGCTCGAGGAGCCGGACCCGAAGCGGGCGCTCACCAGCGCGGCGACCATCGGCCTTTCCTACATCGCGGGTGGGGCCATTCCGCTGTCCCCCTACTTCTTCGTGGACAAGGCCGCCTCGGCGCTGCTGGTTTCGGTCGGGCTGACCCTCCTGGCCCTGATGGTGTTCGGCTACGTCAAGGCCCGGCTCACGGGAGCCCTTCGCCTGCGCGGCGCTCTCCAGACGGTGGCGATCGGCGGTATCGCGGCCGCGGCGGCGTTCGCCATCGCCAAAGCGGTCTCCTGAGGGCCAGGAATCCAGTCCGGGCCTTTTCCTGTTCTCTGCACCGAGAGGAGGGAGCTTCCCATGGCTGAAGGAATGATTCGAACCTGCCCCTCGTGCGGCAAGAAGAACCGGATTCAATACTCCCGTCTGAACGAGCAGGCCCGTTGCGGCTCCTGCGGCACCACGCTGCCGCCGCCCTCCGAGCCGGTGGCCGTCGACCGGGGAGGCGAGCTTGCGGGAGTGTTGTCCCAGTCGAGCCTGCCCGTGCTGGTCGACTTCTGGGCACCCTGGTGCGGCCCCTGCCGCTCGGTGGCGCCGGAGATCGAAAAGGTGGCGCAGCGCAACGCCGGCCGCCTGCTGGTGGTGAAGGTGAACACCGACGTCGACCCGGCCGTGGGTTCGGCCCATCGCATCCAGTCCATCCCCACCATGGCCCTCTTCCGGGGTGGCCGAGAAGTTGCAAGAGAGATGGGTGCCCGCCCCGCGGCGGCCATCGAAAGCTTCGTCCGCCAGTCCCTCGGCATGGCGGCCTGAAGGCTCACGGCCTCCTTGGAAATCGCCTCCGCACTCCCGGCCCCGGCAATTTCAGGTGGCTTCGAAGTGTTGAATTCGATGAAGGTACTGCTAGAGGGGCGACAAAATGCCGTTCCGCTGGTATCCTTGAGCGCTCCTACGCGGGTGCCAGGAATCCGCCGACGCCGGCGGGACGGTTTCAAGACCAGGGCTTGCGAGCCCGATTGCGGACGGGACTACTCATACGGAGACTATGGTGACCGAAGCGACCTCCCCGAGACCCGATGTCAACTGGCTCAACCTCTTCTTCCTGGTCGGCACCTTTCTCGCCGCCCTCATCACAACGCCGTGGTATCTCGTGAAGGTCGGGCTGGGCTGGCCCGAGGCCTTGACCTTCTTCTTCATCTGGTTGTTCGTGGGGCTCTCGGTGACCGCCGGCTACCATCGCCTCTACTCCCACAAGACCTACCAGGCTGCCTGGCCGGTGCGGCTCTTCCTTGTAATCTTCGGTGCGGGTGCCCTGGAAAACTCGGTCCTCAATTGGGCCGCAGCCCACCGGGTGCACCATTCGCACGTCGACGAGGAGCGCGATCCCTACAACATTCAGAAGGGCTTCTGGTGGGCGCATATCGGCTGGATCTTCTTCGACGCCGAGAAGCCGAACCCCAGCGTCGTCCGCGATCTGAGGGAAGACCCCCTGGTCGTCTGGCAGGATAAGTACTACATGTGGATCGGTTTTGGCGTCGCCTTCGGCATCCCGCTGATCGTCGGCCTGCTCACCGGCCGCCTTCTCGGCTGCATGATCATCGGCGCCATCCTGCGGGTGGTGGTGAGCCACCACGGCACCTTCTTCATCAACAGCCTGTGCCACATGGTGGGCCGGCAGCCCTACAGCACCGAGCACAGCGCTCGCGACAGCCCGATCATGGCCGTCCTGGCCTTCGGCGAGGGCTACCACAACTACCATCACAGCTTCCCGTTCGACTACCGCAACGGCGTCAAGGTCTGGCATTTCGACCCCGCCAAGTGGATGATCTGGTGCCTCTCCCGCATCGGGCTCGCCAGCGACCTCCGGCGCGCTCCCGACGCCGCGGTGCTCAAGGCCAAGATCGAGGTGCAATTCGAGACGGCGAAGCAGCGGCTGCAGCGGGTGGTGCACGACTTCCGCGAGCAGCATGAGGAGCAGCTCCAGCAAGCCTACGCCAAGCTTCAGGAGAGGCTGCACGACCTGCTTTCCTTGCAGCGGCGAAGCAAGCCGAGACCCGTGCCGGTGGATCAGGAAAACCTGCCCCTGGAGACTCGTATCGGCTTGACCTACCACGCGCTGGAGGAGTCCCTCCACGAGTGGAAGCAGACCCTGCGGCAAACGAAACGGCTGCCCATCGCGGCCGCTGCCTGAAGAAGGAGCCCGAGCATGAGCGGTCCCGTTTCCTTTCGGTGGCCGCTGGCCGCCGGCTCGCTTCTGTCCATCCTGGTCCTGGGTCCGTCGCTCGCGGCGGCCCAGGACCCTTCCGCTTCCATTCCCGCGGCGGTCCGAGCGACGGCGTCCACCCTGCGAAGCCAGGCGCTCCAGGGCACCAAGGCGCTCGACATCGTCCGCTCGCTCACCGTCGAGGTGGGGCCGCGCCCCGCCGGCTCCAAGGCGCATGACGCCGCCGTCGCCTGGGGGCTGCGGACCCTCAAGGATCTTGGATTCAGCAACGTCCACGCCGAGAAGGTCACCGTGCCTCACTGGGTGCGCGGTGAGGAGTCCGGGGAGATCCTGACCCCGTATCCGCAGCCGGTCCACCTGGCGGCGCTCGGCGGCAGCGTCGGCACGCCGGAGGGTGGGATCGAGGCGCCGGTGATCGGCGTGTCGTCGCTCGAGGCCGTGGACAAGCTCGACGCCTCCCTGGTCAAGGGCAAGATCGTCTTCTACGACGTCCATATGGAGCGCAGCCGCGACGGATCGGGCTATGGCAAGGCTGTGCCCGTGAGGGGCGCCGGCGCCTCCCGGGCGGCGAAGCTGGGAGCGGTGGCCGTGCTCATCCGTTCCATTGGGACGGATCACAACCGTACTCCTCACACGGGGGCCATGCACTACCAGGATGGTGTCGCGAAGATTCCGGCCGCGGCGCTCTCGGTACCCGACGCCGAGCTCCTGGCCGCCGAGCTCGCGAGCGGCAAGCCGGTGACCTTCCGCCTGAAGCTGGGAGCGCACGTGCTTCCCGATGTCGAAACGGCAAGCGTGGTGGGGGATATCCCCGGCCGCGAGAAGCCGGAGGAGATCGTCCTCCTGGCCGCCCACCTCGACTCCTGGGATCTTGGGACAGGAGCGATCGACGACGGCGCGGGCGTGGCCATCGTCACCGAGACGGCCCGCCTGATCGGCCAACTGCCCCAGAAGCCGCGGCGGACGATCCGCGTCGTCCTCTACGCCAACGAGGAGTTCGGCACCTCGGGAGGCAAGGCCTACGCCGAGGCGCACAAGGGAGAGCTGGCGCGTCACGTCATGGCGACCGAAGCCGACCTGGGAGCCGGGCGAGTCTGGAAAATCGCCTCGCACGTCGATCCCGCCGCCCTGCCCCTGGTCGCCGACCTCGCCCATCTGCTGGAAGTGGAGCAGGGGAACAACGAATCCGGAGGAGGCTCCGACATCGGCCCCCTCGGCGCCGCCCACGTCCCCATCCTCTCCCTCGCCCAGGACGCCACCGCCTACTTCGACTACCACCACACGTCGAACGATACCCTGGACAAGATCGACCCCAAGGATCTCGACCAGAACGTCGCCTCCTGGCTGGCCATCACCTACGTGGCGGCCGAGATGCCTGGGGACTTCGGGCGGGGGCCGGAGGGCGGGGAGCTGGAGTAGCAGAGAAAGAAGGAGTCCCCCGTTGCCTTATACCTACACCAGCTATCTCCGCCTCGACGAGCTCCTCGACCTCCAGACGCCGGCGTCTGGAGGGAAGGAGCATGACGAGATGCTGTTCATCGTCATCCACCAGGTCTATGAGCTGTGGTTCAAGCAGGTGCTCCATGAGGTGGATCTGCTGCGCCAGGCGTTCGAGAAGCCCGACCGGCCCCTGGCTCTGGCCTCTCTCAAGCGCATCCTGACGATCTTCAAGACGCTCGTCTCCCAGGTGGACATCCTGGAGACGATGACCCCGGTGTCGTTCCTCTCGTTCCGCGACCGTCTCGACAGCGCCAGCGGCTTCCAGTCGTTCCAGTTTCGCGAGTTCGAGGTCGCTCTCGGGCACCGCGCTCCGGGGATCGCCGACCGGCTGCCCGAGGGAAGCCCCGAGCGCCGGCGGGTGGAGGAGCGGCTGAACCAGAGAAGCCTGTACGACTCGTTTCTGCGCTTCCTGTTCCTCAATGGCTACGAGATTCCCGCGGACGTGCTCAGTCGCGACGCCTCTCTGCCGGTGGCGGAGGACGAGCGGGTGCGGCAGATCCTCGTCCGCATCTACCATTCGGACCCGGAGAGCCGGGAGGTCTGCGAGCGTCTGGTGGATCTCGACGAAGGGCTTCAGGAGTGGCGCTACCGCCACGTGAAGATGGTGCAGCGCACGATCGGCATGAAGATCGGCACCGGCGGCTCAGCCGGGGTCGAGTACCTGAAGAAGACGCTCTTCACGCCCCTCTTCCCCGATCTGTGGGCGATCCGGACGGCGCTGTAGACCACTAGCCTTCTACGCCGGTTGGCGCTATACTTAGTGCCAGTTGGCAAAAGGAGGTTCCATGCGGACTACAGCGAAGATCATCGACGCCTTAGGGGGCTGGGAGACCCGGACTCCCCCGGTGGACTCTCCCGAGGCGCTCAAGAACTGGATTCGCAAGGGGCTACCCTTTGCATCGCTGGAGAATGTGATGAAGCAGTTCGGTATTAGCCGGGAGGAAATCTCCACGGCGCTTAACCTGCCGGCCCGCACCCTAGTGCGGCGCAAGCAGGAAAAGAGGCTGAACCGCGACGAGTCGGACCGGCTCTTTCGTTTCGTGCGTATTGCGGCGCAGGCCGTAGAGGTATTGGGCAGCGAAGAGAAAGCCTCCCGCTGGCTCCATAGTCCCAACCGGGCACTGGGCGGCAGCCGTCCTCTGGAGGTGGTGGATACGGACCTCGGCGCGCGAGAAGTGGAGTCAGTCCTCGGCCGGATCGAGCACGGCGTCTATAGCTGATGCCCGCGCTCGACATTGGCAGGACCATCTGGAGGATTACTTCGACTCGCCACGCCGATCACGCCTACGACGGAGAAGGCGCCCGGCTCTGGGGGGGCCGGTGGAACCCACCAGGGGTCCGGGTCGTTTACTGCTCTCTGACCCTCTCGCTCGCCGCGCTGGAATACTTTGTCCAGATAGAGTCGGACATGGCTCCAAGCCTCGTGGCCGTGGCAGCCGATCTTCCCGCTGGTCTTGCTGAGTCTCTGGAAGTCGAATCGCTTCCCGCAAATTGGCGGTCGTATCCAGCACCCGAGCGGTTGCAGGAACTGGGCGCCAACTGGATTCACTCGGGGCAATCGGCTGCTCTCCTGGTTCCCTCGGCAGTGATCCCTCGCGAACGGAATGTGCTCCTCAATCCGGCCCATCCTGACTTTCCGAAGATCAAGATACACGCGGCGGAGCCGTTCTCGTTCGATCCTCGGATGTGGAAATGAGCCCTACGATCCACCACCGGCAGCCGCCCGAAACGCTCTCGCATACTCCGCCGGCGAGTTTCCCACCAGCTTCTTGAAGTCGCGAATGAAGTGGGCTTGGTCGGCATAGCCAAGGTCTTGGGCGAGTGTCGCGCCGTCGGTCGCGGTGCCGGCGGCGATGCGCTCGGCCGCCTCGTGCAGGCGGTAGCGCTGGATGATCCACTTCGGGGTCACTCCGACATACTCGTCGAACAGACGCTGAAGCTTGCGGGCGCCGAGGCCGAACGCCTTCACCAGGTGATCCACACGGGTGATGTCGCGATCGGCCGCGACTCGCTCGGCGATGCGGCCGACGAGCTCGATCGCCGGATCGAGTACCGGGTCGAGCCCGCGCAGGAATCCCTGAACGATCTCGAAGCCGGCCAGCGGATCGGCGCAGGCGAGGGCCTGCGTCTCAAGCTCCACACCCGACGGGCCGAAGATCTCGTCGAGAGGCACCGTGCGGTTGGTGAGGGCGGAGACCGGCCGGCCAAAGAACGGGCGGAAGCCTCCAGGGCGAAACTTCGTTCCCAGCACCCGGCCCCGGCCCTCCAGGCGGCGGGTGAACCTCCCTGTCGGAACGCCGCCGACGCGGGAGTTGCCTTCATCGAGGACCAGATGGACCGAAGGGTGCGGCAGCACCTCGTGGACTTCGGGCTCGGCAAGGTCCCAGGCGACGGTCCAGAAGTGCTCGACGAAAGGTGCGAGATCGTCCGACGGCCAGTAGCGGCCGTACCCCGGCGCTCCCAGCTCTACGCTGTGATGGAGAATGCCGCGAGGTTGGATGAGCTTGGGACGGAGCATGTCGCGTTTTTTCAATCGCCGGGCGAGATTCCGACGATACCATCCGCCCGTCACGAACCGCGCAACGGAGACTTGCTACCATGCTCAGCCATCTCGCTCTCAGCCTCGCCCTTGTCCTGGCGACAGGTTCAACTCCAGCTCAAAAGGAAACGACCATGACCAAGCACGCAACCGGACCGTTCGACGTCAAGGTGAATCCCCTCCCGCTCGCCGGCCCCTCCGAGGAGGCGACCCTCGGCAGGATGTCGATCGAGAAGCAGTTCCACGGCGACCTCGAAGCAAGCGGCATAGGGCAGATGCTCACCGTCTCGACGGAGGTCAAGGGCTCGGGCGTCTATGTTGCGGTCGAGCGGGTGAGCGGGAAGCTCCACGGACGCACGGGAACTTTCGCGCTCTACCACCGGGGTGTCATGGAGCGGGGGGAACCGCACCTGGAAGTCACCGTGGTTCCCGACTCCGGCACCGGCGAGCTCGTGGGCCTCGCCGGTACCCTGCGCATCAATATCGCAGAGGGCAAGCACTCGTACGACTTCGTGTACTCGCTGCCCGAAGGCAAATAATCTCGGCCGCGCCCTTTACGATCCGCCCTTCGGCACTAGCCGCACCTCGTCGACCTGGAACCGGAAGGTCCCCAGCGCGGGGCCTCCTCCCAGGAAGATGCCCATGATGTCGCTGCCGTCGAGGTTCAGCTCGGAGAAAGGCACGGTGATCTGCGTCCAGTCGGGGCCGGCGGTGAAGTTCTTGATGGCCGGTATCCGCCCCAGCCGGGTGGCGAAGAGCATCAGCTCATAGCTGCGGCCGTCTCCCTTGGTCCAGAAGGAGACCCCCTGGAAGCCCGCGAGGTTCGCCGGGACCATGGGCGCCGCGCCGGGGAGGAAGATCATCCCCGCCCAGGGAAAGGCGAAGCCCGCCTTGACCTCGCCCGAGATGGCGAGCGACTTGGCCGTGCCGGCCGCGCCGCCCGCGACCACCTCTTTCTGCACGACGGAGACCCCGCCTGCCAGCTTGTCCGTGGACTCCTGCCAGCCGGAGCCGAAGGAGCCTTTCAGGCTGCCGTCGTCGAAGCTGCTGACCTCGCCCGTGGCCGGAACCGATGCCGCGGGAGCGGCCTCCGCAGTGGCCTTCGGCGCCTTGGGGCGCGAGATTTCCTGGCCGATCTTCCAGACCTTCAGGATGTCGCGGCTGGCGGTGACGTTCGCCGTCGGATCGCCCTTGACCAGTACCAGGTCGGCCCGCAGGCCGGGGGCGATGTTGCCGCGGTCCTTCAAGCCGAAGATCCGTGCCGGTACCGAGGTGGCGGCAGCCAGCGCCTCGGCAGGGGAGAGGCCCGCCTGCACCAGCAACTCGAGCTCGCGATGGATGCTCGGGCCGTGGGCGGTGCCGGGGTTCGGAGCGTCCGTGCCCGCGAGGATGGGGACACCGGCCGCTGCAAGCTGGCGGACGGCGTCCAGAGCGTTCTGGAATCGCTGCTCGCCGTGCTTGGGAAAGCTCTTGCCGAGGTTCTGCGCCTCGTCGGACGTCAGGTAGGGAGACAGGCGCGGATCGTCCGTCAGCGACTTGCCGCTGGCGGTCCCGGTGGTGCTCTCCACGACGGTCAGGGTCGGCGTGACGAAAGCCTTGTGCTTCCGGGCGAGGGCGACGAAACCGGCTTCCGGCGCCCGGTCGGTGAAGATGTGGACGAGGCCGTCCGCGCCGGCCTCCAGCGCCTCCGCCGCCGCCTCTTCGGTGCTGATGTGCACCACCGCGAGCTTGCCCCGTTTGTGGGTGGCCTGGACGAGGGCCGCGATGGTGGCCTTGTCGAGCGTGGGGATCGTGTGGCCATAGAGCTTGGCGTCCTCGGAGACGATCTTGATGTAGTCCGAGCCTTCGGCGATGCGGGCGTCCACCCAGGCTTGAGCCTCTTCAGGCTTGGTGAGGGTGGGGATCGTCATGCCGTACTCGGTGCCGTGGCCGCCGGGGACGGTGGCGAGATAGCCGGCGCTCAGCAGGTCCGCGCGGCCGGGAGCGCCGGTCTTCGCCTGCTCCTCGCGCTGGGCGCGGGCGAAGTCGGGACTGGTGAACATGTCGAGCTCGGTGGTGACGCCGAAGATGGCGGCGCGGGTCAGGACGTCACCCCAGGTATGGGTATGGCCGTCGATGAGCCCCGGCAGCAGCGTGTCTCCGGTGCCGTCGATCACCTCGGCACCGGCGGGCACGGCGACCTTCGGACCCACGGCGCGGATGGTCCGGCCCTCGATCACGACCGTGCCGTCGGGAATCACCTTGGAGCCGTCGAAGATGCGGACGTGGGTGATGGCGATGGGTTTCGTAGTCTCAGCCGCCAGGCCTCCTGTCATCGGCAGGGCCAGGAGCAGAATGTGGAAGATCTTGGTTCGGATCATGGCGTTCTTTCCTCTCGGGATATGGATCGACGGGCACAGTATCGTCTTTCGACCGGCGGGCCCGGAAGTCATGAGCGTCACGACTGAGGCGTGACGATTGTCATTCCCTATCTCCTCGGTCATCGCCCCGCCCAAGCCCCCCTCATCACCCCGGCCCTCTTCTCCCACGCCCTCCCCCGACCGGGAGAAGAGGATGAGGGGGCTTGACGTCGAATCTCGCCGCTGGAACCTCCGGAAGGCTTCTGTCGTCTTGATAGAAGAAGCCTACTGGAGAGGCCCATGAAGACAACCTGGCTCGGATTCGCGCTCCTTCTCAGCACCGTCTTGAGCGCCGCAGCCCAGCCTCCGGGGCCGGTGCGCTCGGAATTCGGGGTGATGATTCCGATGCGGGACGGCGTCAAGCTCGCCGCGGACGTGTGGCTACCCGATGCGCCCGGCCGCTATCCCGTCCTGCTGGTGCGGACTCCCTATGAGAAGACGGGTTTCAAGCTCTATGAGTGGGCCGCGTACTTCGCGGGACGCGGCTACGTTTTCGCCGTCCAGGACACCCGCGGCCGGGGAGATTCGGAGGGCACGTTCGATCCCTTCTTCGGCGAAGGGCGGGACGGCTACGACACCGTCGAGTGGCTGGCGAAGCAGCCGTGGTCGAACGGCCGGGTGGGCATGCTGGGCCTCTCCTATCTCGGCACAGCGCAGTGGCTGGCCGCGCGCGAGCATCCGCCGCACCTGACGTGCATGGCGCCGACGGCGGCGGCCGGCCGCTGGTTCGAGGAGCTCCCCTACATGGGCGGCGCCTTCTCGGAACTCGTCGCGCTCTCCTTCGCCCACGAGGTCTCCGGCCGCATCGATCAGGAAAACACCCTGGAGACCGCGGACTGGCCCAAGATCCTCGCCCATCGCCCCCTCCTCACCGCCGACACCGTCCTGGGCCGGACGATGCCGCTCTATCGTGACTGGCTCACCCATTCGACCACGGGACCCTACTGGGACCGTCTGCGCTTCACCGCGAAAGACTTCGCCAGGATCGACATCCCCACCCTGACCGTCACCGGCTGGTTCGACGGCGATCAGCCGGGCTCGCTTTTCTACTGGCGGGGGCTGATGGCCAACGCCCCGCATCCTGACAGGCACTTCCTCCTCGTGGGGCCGTGGCGTCATCCCGAGACCTTCCGCGGCGGCTCGACCCAGGTGGGAGACATGACTTTCTCGCCCGACTCGATCGTCGACACCAAGGCGGCTCACCTGGCGTTCTTCGATGGGTGTCTGAAGGGCCAGGACTTCAAATCCCCCCGTGCCCGGGTCTACGTGACGGGAGCCAACGTCTGGCGCACCTTTGATACCTATCCGCCGGCGGCCGCGACTCCGCGGCCCCTCTATCTCGCGAGCGGCGGCCGTCTGAGCTGGGAGACCGCCGCCGATTCGCCACCGGACCGGTTCACCTTCGATCCCAGGAATCCGGTCCCAGGCAACCTCGGCGATTGGGGAACGGACCGCCAGGCGATCCAGCGCCGCGACGACGTGCTGGTCTACACCGGCGACGTGCTGAAGGAGCCGCTGGAGGTGATCGGCAGTGTGGTCGTCAATCTGCAGGCCGCGAGCGACGCGCGGGACACGGACTTCACCGCTGTACTATCCGACGTGGGACCGGACGGACGGGCCCTCATGCTGGGGCCTATGGTGGGCATCCGCCGGGCCCGTTACCGGAATGGCTATGAGCGGGAGGAACTGCTGACCCCGGGGAAGGTGGAGACCTTCCGCATCGAGCTCTTTGACATCGCGCACCGCTTCGAGCCCGGTCACCGGATCCGGCTGGAGATCTCGAGCAGCTCAGCGCCGAGCTATGCTCCCAACCAGAACACCGGCAACCCGGTCGCCACGGATATCGAGTGGAAAGTGGCCCACCAGACGGTCTATCACGACCGTGCCCGGGCCTCGTCGGTCACGTTGCCGGTGATGCCGGAGAAGTCGTTGACCTCGGATTGGCAGTAATTTCTAGACCGAGCCGCGCTCCACTCCGCCAGGGCGCTTTTGTCGACGAGATACCGGGCTTTCACTCATCGCCAAGCTTCAGCCATGATCTCTGGATTCGCCAAGTCCATGCCGTCCATCGTCGATAAGGCCTCGACTTCTTCCCGCCGTGCCGCAGCCCGCAGGATCTCTCGAAACGCCGTGTCAATCGTCTCCCTGAGAGTCGATGTCGAGAGGACCCTCTGGACCGCCGCCAGCAGCTCCTCGTTGATTTCGACGCTGGTTTCCCGCAGGCTCATGGTCGATTCCTCCGGCTTCATGATATCGCCGGATCGTCCGCCTGGATATCTCCAGGACGGTCAGGCAGATATCCCTCGATGTCTCCTCCCCGGGTTCCCACCAGGCTCCGCCTGTTTCCACCCGGGGCTACAGGACTGCCGCCCTACGGGCTCGCGGTGTCGCGGTCTTTGTCTTTCTTCCCGGTTGGCGGGAAGTTTCGTCGCCGGCTGAGAGACTTTTCGGGTCGTGTTGGAACTTTGCCGGCCGCGCGGAAAACTTTCCAGCCGGCTGAGAAGTTTCTCCGGCCGCTGAAAAACTTTTCGGGCCAGCGGAAAAGTTTTTCAGGCGGCTGAGAAACATTCCCGGTCCCGTGAAGAACTCTCCCGGTTCCGTGAAGAGTTTCTCAGCGGTCCGAGAAACTTTTCAGGCGGCTGCGAAACATTTCCGGTTCCGTGAAGAACTCTCCCGGTTCCGCGAAGAGTTTCTCAGCGGCCGGAGAAACATTTCCGGTCTCGTGAAGAACTCTTCCGGTTCCGTGAAGAGTTTCTCAGCGGCCCGCGAAACTTTTCAGGCGGCTGAGAAACTTTTCGGGTTCCGTGAAGAACTCTCCCGGTCCCGTGAAGAGTTTCTCAGCGGCCGGAGAAACATTTCCGGTCCCGTGAAGAACTCTTCCGGTTCCGCGAAGAGCTTCTCCGACGCCCGAAAAACTCTTCCGGCCGCCGGAGAAACTTTTCGGGTCCCGTGAAGAACTCTCCCGGTTTCGCGAAGAGTTTCTCAGCGACCCGAGCAACTCTTCAGCGGCCCAAGAAACTTTTCGGGTTCCGTGAAGAGCTCTCCCGGTCTCGCGAAGAGCTTCTCCGGCGCCCGGAAAACTCTCCCGGCCGCCGGAGAAGCTTTTCGGGTCTCCTGGACGGCTCTCCCGGCAATCTCGCGAGCTCTTCAGTCGGCCGGATAACTCTCCGGGCTGGCGGGAGCCGTTTTCGCGCCGGCTGGAGAAACCCTTCAGGCTGTCTGAAGAACCTCCCCGGTCGCAGGCGAAGTGCTTCGGCTCCGCGGCAAACCTCGAGGGCGATCAGGCAGCCCGAGCCAACAACCGCCGCATCGTTTCCGGCTCGCGTTCGATGGCTCTCAGCAGCGCTCTGGCCGGTGCGTCCGGTGTGCTCCGGCGTTGCTCCCAATCCCGGAGCGTGCTGATGGGCAACCCGAAGGCTTCGGCGAACTCCACCTGCGTCATGCCGAGCCTTTGCCGTAGCGCCTTCACGGGGGAGACCCTGCGCATCTTCGCCAGCTCTTCCGGGTCCAGAGGTTGAGCGTCGGGGTCGGCCAACGCTGCGGCGAGCACCTCGTCGTCCGTCATCGCTGCGAGTCGAGCCCAGTCGGTGTCGCCCCGAGGCGGAGCATCACCAGGCTTCACGGTCATGCGTGTAGTACCGCTCTTGCTCATGTCGTGTCCGAAATCGATGCCGTGTTTCCGGCGGTTCTCGATGGCCTTCGCAGTGTTCCACTCGTAGGCCATCGCCCTGATTACCAGTAGCCGCGTCAACTTTCCGGGGGTTCCCTTGGCACCCGGAGCTACGGCAATGCCGCCCTACGGTCTCGCGGTCTCTATCTTTCTCCCTTCTTCTCCCGGCCGGGGGCTCTGGGAGAAGAGTGTCGGAACCTCCCAACGTGCCGCCGGACTCTTCCAACGGAGCGTCGGACTTTCGGATGAGCCGTCGTACCTTCCCGAGGCCGTCTTCCGCGCCAACGGTGCGAGATCCCTCAGCCCAGCTCAACGGGCTGGGACCCCGGGAGGAGACAACTCGTCCGCCCTGAAGGGGCGAGATAGTCGAGGGTAGGACGTAAGGGGATCCAAAATTTCTGGAGGCGCGCCTACACCAGAATAGCAACAGAGATAAAAAGCATAACACGCCAACATATAAGCCGGACCAAGGGCGGGCTTGTCGCCGTCTACCAGGGTTCCATCGCGGAGGTCTTCTCGGCAAATCTCAAGTCTCGCATGAGTTTGTCCCTGGCAGCATCTGTTAACCAAGATGGAAAGGTTGAAGGCGAGTGGAAGGAGCGGTCGACCGGTCCAGTAGAACATCGACATCATTTGAGCGCTGGAGATCAAGATGCAGACTGAGTAAATTATATCTTCGACCGAGAACTTATTCGCTATTTGGATCCCTAAATCAGGGGTCTTTCATCTGGTGGTTGACGGATCGGAGGCTCAGTCCTATAATTAGCCGGTCACTAGAAACTAGAGCAGAAGGATAGGCCTTTAACCTTTGGCTCACGGACAGGCTTTTGGATAACTACAAATTATCATGC